>Ga0315908_10001002_pt1 | contig 21827 bp, 18 predicted proteins | sample LakEriMetagenome_12_FD_203520 | JGI IMG/M metagenome (GOLD analysis project Ga0315908, IMG submission 203520) | Freshwater fungal communities from buoy surface, Lake Erie, Ohio, United States - Buoy 4 MA124 | ecosystem: Environmental > Aquatic > Freshwater > Lake > Lake biofilm | place: USA...
CTCGAAGATGCGAACTCCGCCGTCACGCGCCGCATCGATCGCCTCGTCCAACGACTCCTCCAGATGCAGACCGTTGATCACCACGACGTCGGCGTTCGACAAGGCCTCGATCTCCTTGGGTGAGGCCTCCCAACCGTGCGGGTCGACACCGTTGGGCATCAACACCGTCACCTCGGCGGCATCCCCGACGATCTCGGTGACCAGTGCGCCAAGGATCGGAGTGCTCGCCACCACCGACGGACGTTCGGCTCCCCCGGATTCGGCGTCACCTCCACAGGCAGCCACAGCCAGAACCGATACGACGAAGAAGGAGATCCGACGCGACGTCATGTGTTTATGATAATGATTCTCATTCGTGTTCGCAACTCATCCGTGATCGCTCGCGGTTCGGACCACAGAACTACCGTTGCCCCATGGCCTCCGCCTTCCTCCACCCCTTCGCCAAGCCCACCAAGAGCGACTTCATCACCCTCGTGAGGGGCCAGGGAGCGGTGGTCTACGACGACCGGGGCAACGAGTACATCGACGGCATGGCCAGCCTCTGGTACTGCGCCGTCGGCCACGGCCGTTCCGACATCGCCGCGGCCATCGGCCGTCAGGCCGGCACCCTGGCCGCGTATTCCACGTTCGACCCGTTCACCAACGCCCCCGCCGAGCAGCTGGCCGAGGTTCTGGTCGACATCGCCCCGATGGCGGACTCGCGGGTCTTTTTCACGTCGTCCGGCTCCGAGGCCGTCGACACCGCCATGAAGTTGTCGCGCCTGGCGCACATCCAGGCCGGTCATCCGGACAAGACCCTCATCATCTCGCGACAGCGCGGCTATCACGGCACCGCGTACGGCGGCACCAGCGCCCAGGGCATCGCCCCCAACCGCGAGGGCTACGCGCCGTACGTGGGCGACGTGATGCAGGTACCCGCCGACGACGTGGAGGCGTTGGCGTCCTCGATGTCGCAACACGGTTCGACCATCGCCGCGGTGTTGGTCGAACCGCTCCAGGGTGCCGGCGGCGTGTACCCGCCCACCGAGGGGTATCTCGAGTCGGTTCGTCGCCTGTGCGATCAGCACGGCGCGCACCTCATCTACGACGAGGTCATCTCCGGATTCGGTCGGCTCGGCCAGTGGTTCGCCGCTCATCGCTACGACGTGCGACCCGACATGGTGACCTTCGCCAAGGCCGTCACCTCCGGATACCAACCCTTGGGCGGAGTGTTCGTCGGCCCCGCGGTTCGCGCGGCCCTCGAGAGCGACCCGAACTTCTTCCTGCGCACGGGCTTCACCTACTCGGGTCATCCCACGGCGTGCGTGGCGGCGCTGACGAATCTCGACATCATGAAGCGCGAGGGATTGGTGGCGCGGGCGCACCACGTCGGCGAGCGACTGGCGAGTGGCCTCAGAGCACTCGCCCACGATGGCTCGGTTGCGTCCGTGCGCGGAGATGGTGCGGTCTGGGCCGTCGGCCATCACCCGGGAGTGGACGCCTTCGCGGTGCGCGACGCGATGTTGCGCCACGGCGTGATCACCCGCGCCATCGGCACCGACACCAACGCGTTCTGTCCGCCGCTCGTGATCCACGACCATCAGGTGGACCGGATCGTCGACGCCCTGGCTTCGGCACTGAAGGAAGTGGCATGAGCGTCACCGATCCCGCTCTCGCCGTCTTCACCCCGTTGGACCCGGCCTTTCGAGCCAACCCCTATCCGTTCTACGCCGCTCTGCGCGAACACGATCCCGTTCATCGCACGGGCGACGTGGTCATCCTCACCCGCTACGAGGACGTCGCGTACACGTTGCGCAGCAACGACTTCAGTCGTGACATCGAAGCGAACGGTAACGAGCCGACCGATCCGTTGTCGCGGGCCAAGCGCGAGCGACGTCGCAGTCGTAATTCGTCCAAGACCATCTTGAACCTGGACCCGCCCGACCACACGCGACTGCGGCGTCTGGTGAGCAAGGCGTTCACCCCTTCCTCCATCGAGAACCTGCGTCCGCGGGTTCAGCATCTCGTGGACGACGTGCTCGACCGCGCAGCGGTACGCGGGGGCATGGAACTGATCGACGAGTTGGCCTTCCCCATCCCGTTCCAGGTCATCTCCGATCTGCTCGACATGCCCGTCGATCGGGCCGACGAGTTGCGCGACTGGAGCCAGGTCATCACGTTCGCCCTCGAGCCCGCTTCCACGATGGAGGATCTGGCCGAGGTCGACAAGGCGTTCGCCCAACTGATCCCCTACCTGTTCGAGATCATTGAGGACCGTCGTCGACACCCCGGCGACGACTTGCTGTCGGCCCTCATCGCGGTCGAGGACGACGGCGACAATCTGGACCCGGCCGAACTGATCTCGTTCGTGGTCCTGTTGTACATCGCCGGTCACGAGACGACCGTGAACCTCATCGGCAACTCGGTGAACGCGTTGCTGAAGCACCCCGACCAACTGTCGGCTTGGTACCAGAACCCGGATCTCGGCGTTCGCGCGGTCGACGAACTACTGCGTTTCGACGGCCCGGTGCAGCAAACGGTCCGAGTACCCATGGTTCCCGTCCACTACGAGACCGCCGCCGGCCGTGTCACCGTCGAACCCGGCACCGTCGTCACCACCGTGCTCGGTGCGGGCAATCATGATCCGTCGATGTTCGACGTACCCGGTCGACTGATGCTCGATCGCGCGAACGCCGGGCGCCACCTGGCTTTCGCCGCCGGCATTCACTATTGCCTCGGATCGAACCTGGCCAAACTCGAAGCCGAAGTGGCGGTGGGTTCACTCGTGCGCCGTTTCCCGACCATGCGCTCGGTCGGTGACATCACCTGGCGCGACCGACTCACGATTCGCGGAGTCGATCGACTCGGCCTCGAGTTCTGACTCAGCGTCGAATGCGACCCGGGTACGCCGGAGCCAGATTGCCGTTCTCGTCGCGGACGTCGAATTGCTCCGAGATGTCCTCGACCCACTGGATCGTTCCCGAGCGCTCCATCAGATCCGGTGCCACCGCCAGAGCGGCGATGGCGCGACCGACACCGAGCGTCGTTTGCGCCGTCGAGAGGTCGCTGCCCCGCTTGCCCGCCCACTCCAGGATGAACTCGGTGGCCACGGAACCCGGGTAGATCGAACAGCACGCGATGCCCTTGGGCTTCAGTTCTAGGGCCATGTCAGCGCTCAGGCGATCGAGGCCGGCCTTGCCGGCTCCGTAGGAAGAACTGAAGTGGTACGAACTGCCGCCGGGTGACGACACGTTCATGATGGATCCGCCGGGGCCACCCTCGAACAGCAGCGGCGCCGCGTGCCACGACGCGACGTAATGCGCGCGCAGACCGATGCCCACCTGATCGTCCCAGATGCTGATCGGGTGTTCCCAGAATCCTCCGCCCCACGCGGGCGGGTCGGGAATCTTGTAGACGTTGTTCACCAACACGTGGATCTTGCCCGCCTCGGTGCGCACGCGATCGAACAGCTCGGCGATCTGGCGGTCGTCACCGTGATCGACCTTCACGGGAATTCCGACGCCTCCGGCGTCGTTCACCATTTTCGCGGTCGTGTCGATGGTGAGCGGACCATCACCGGTGTTGCGACCGGTGATGTAGACCGTGGCACCCATTTCGGCCAGGGCGATGGCCGTTCCCCGACCGATGCCGCGGCTGGATCCGGTGACGACGGCGACCTTGCCACTCAAACGGCCACTCACTTGGACACCTTGGCCGGGGTGAACTCGATCTCGAGGTCGGTGAGGCCGCGCAACATGAAGCTGGGAAAGTACTGGAACTTGTTGTTCGACGTGAGAGAGATGGTGTCGAGCCGCTTCGACAGCTCCTCGGCCGCCACCTTGCCCTCGAGCCGCGAGAGGTTCGCTCCGAGACAGAAGTGGATGCCCTTTCCGAAGGCCAGGTTGTCGCGCAGGTGCTCGCGATCGGGGTCGAAGGCATCGGGCTCGTCGTACAGATCCTCGTCCCGATTGGCCGAGGCGAACACGATGATGATGCGCTGACCCTTCTTCAGGTCGACGCCACCGAGCGTGGTGTCCTTGGTGACGACGCGCCACATTCCCTGGGTCGGGGTGGACAGCCGCAACGTCTCCTCCATCACGCGTTCCGCGCGACTCGGGTCGGCCTTCAACTTCGCCCACTCGTCGGGGTTCTCGGCCAGCAAGCGGATCATCTCGGTGAGCGTCTTGGTGGTGGTCTCGTTTCCGGCCACCAGGAGCTGCTGGACGATGCTCAGCATCTCGGGCATGTCGAGCTGGCGATTGTCGATGACCTCGGGATCGTCGTCGTCGATGGTGGCGTTCAACAAGTTCGTCAGCAGATCGTCCTGCGGGTTCGTGCGACGAAGTTCCAACTGCTCGGCGAAGTAGTGCTGGAACTCGTTCACGCCGTACTCGGCCTTGATGCGATCGTCGATCGAGATGTTGGTTCCGATACCCGCGATGGAGTCGTCGGACCAACGCTTGAAATCGGCCAAACGGTCGTCGGGAACGTTCAGGGCCTTGGCGATCACGCGCACCGGCAGCGGCACCGCGAACTCCTTCACGAACTCGATACGCCCCTTGTCGATCCAGGACTCGATGAGTCCCACGGTGATCTCGCGCACCACCGGCTCCATCTCGGCGATGACCTTGGGGTGGAACGCCCGCGAGACCAAGCGGCGATATCGCGTGTGCTCGGGCTGGTCGGCCGTGAGCATCGTGGGCACGCGCGGGTAACCCTTCGACATCACCTCGGCGAACCGTTCGCGCTCGGGGCCGCTGAGCGGCATGCCCGCACCACCGAACATCGACGAGAACGTCTGGGGGTCGCGCAGAACCTGCATCACCAGATCGTGCTTGGTGACCATGTGCACCCCGATGCTGGCCACCGCGTGCACGGGAGCCTCCTCGCGCATCTTGGCGTAGTGCGGGAACGGGCACTGTTGCGTGGTGGGATCGAAGGGATTGAAGTTGGAAATGTCGACGCTCATCGGTTTCTCCGTGTCATTTGGTGTCGGGGTTCGTCACTTGGTTGGGTTCGTCACTTGCCGGTGAGTCGTTCGACGACGGGAGCGACCGCGTCGATCACCGACGCCCCGAACGACACGTAGCTGATACCGAAGCGCTCGCGTCGCTCGACGATGCGGTCGCAGATCTCGTCGATCGAACCGATCAACGCGTTGGGGTGCTCGGCCAACACCTCCGGCGTCATGCCGAACATGGGGGCCATCTTCGCGCGGGTTCCCTCACCATCCGGGGTGACGATGGTGAAGTACGCGGCGATCTCGATCTCGATGTCGGAGAAACGGCTACCCGCGCCCTCTTTCACCCACTGGATCTTCTGGTCGGTCAATTCGGCCGTCGAGGACCCGATGCCGTCGGGACCCAACTTGCCCGAGGAGTTGTTGAAGTTGAGGCTCACGATGTCGGCTTCGCGACCCGCGATGGTGAGCACGCGCTTGGCACCGCCACCGATCATCAACGGCGGACCCGGCTTGCGCACCGGCTTGGGAACCGCCTCGAAGCCGACCGCGTGAACGTGACGACCGTCGATGTTCAGTTCGCCGTCGGCGAAGGAGGCCCGCAACAGGCCGATGACTTCCTCCATGCGGTCGATGCGCACACCCGCCTTGTCGAACGGGATGCCCATCGCCTCGTACTCGTTCTGCAACCAGCCGGCGCCGATGCCCAATTCCAGGCGTCCCTCGGAGAAGAAATCAAGGGTGGCGGCTTCCTTGGCCAGCATCACCGGATTGCGATAGTCGACGCACAACACGCGACAACCGACCTTGATGGTCTCGGTGGCCTCGGCGGCCACCGCCATGGCCGGAATGGCCGCCACGGTCTGCACGGGGTGACCGGTGGCGTTCAACGCCGGGCCCGGTCCGATGACGTGATCGGCCAGATGGAACGAGGAGAACCCCATCGACTCGGCCTTGCGGGCCAGATCGCGCCAATCCTTGGCCGATGCCGGTGCGTAGGCCTGCAATCCGAAGCGGAACGGCTTGCTCATGCGGGCACCTCCAGCACGGTCACGGCGCCGGTGTCGCCGTTGACCTCGATCAACGAACCACTGACGATGCGCAAGGTGGCGTCGGTCGCCGACACCACGCACGGAAGCCCCAGTTCACGACTGACGATGATGGCGTGGCTGATGGCCGCACCGACGTTGACCACCACCGCACCACACGACATGAACAACGGCGTCCACGCCGGGTCGGTGTTGGGGGCGATCAGCACGTCGCCGGGCTCCAGTTCGCCGGGATCCGACGGATCGAGCACCACGCGGGCCCGACCGACGTACACACCGGTGCACCCGGGCACGCCCTGCACGACGTCACCCACGACCGCCTTCGTCGCCGAGCCCTGCCCCTTCTTCTTGTACTCCGAGAGCGGGGGCACCAAGCCGTTCTTGATGAAGAACGGCGGCTCCAACTTCTGCAGTTCCTGCCATTGCGCGTGACGCTGCGCCAAGGTGTCCTTCATCGACGCACCATCGAACAGGAACTGATCGAGCTCGGACTCCAGCAAGGCGAACACGTGATGCGGGTCCGCCAACGAACCCTCGGCCGCACGGCGACGACCCAATTCGCGGAACACCATGCGCACCTCGTGCAGGGCGCGGATGATGTTGGTCTTGGTGCGCTCACGGATGGCCATCTGGTTGGCCGCCACGAGGGCGCCCTCGAACTGACCGGCCAACTCCTCGCCGAGCGGCTTCACCAGAGCACGCACCTCGTCGGTGAGTCGACGACGTTCGTCGGCCATGCGCTTGTTCCGACTGGTGGGCGATTCGGCGTCACTCTGCAGACGGATGCGATCGATCGCCGCCAAGGCGATCTCGGGTTTGGTCTCCCAGGTGTCGGCGCTGATCTCCCATTCGTTGGGTCCGCGCGAACCGAACTCCACCAGGAACTGATCGAATTCGGCGACCCACTTCTTGGCGCCGGCGTCGGACGACGCCCGCAAGCGACCGAGCAATCCGGTCACACCGGCCGCGAATTCCTTGCTGACCGCCGCGGACGCGTTCGCCGATCGCGAGAGTTCCCACATTCGGTAGCTCGGTTCGGCCGAGTCCACCTCGCCGATGCCGGCGATCAACTTCATCGCGGTCTCGGGCTGCCCGATGGCGGCGCACACCGCTCCCAGGACACCCGGAGCGATGGCCGAGTCCGACGACGGTGGGGTGTGGCTGTCGAACAACTTGCGCAACATCGGTTGCAACATGCGTGCGCGGGCCAGCAGGCCGGCGTCGCTCAAACTGGTCAGGTCGGGCCGACCGGCGCGCAGAGCGATGGTCAGTTCCTTCTCGGCGTCGACTTCGGGAATGGAAGTGGTGGTCATCACGAAACCGAGGTGGGCGAGAATTCCCTCCACCAGATCCGGACGCTCGTCGAGCGGGTGGGCCTCGTACGGAGGAACCTCGGGATGATCGCCGAAGAACGCCAGGTCGAGCTGTTCGACCGTCAGCAACGGACTGCGCACCGCCTGCATGCGCACGTTGGCCAGGTTGATGTAGAAGTAGCCGGCGAAGAAGCCGCAGACCTCGGGCTCGCCATCGGTGAACTCGTCGAAGGTGTAGTTGCCGCCCCGCACGTAGCCGTCACGCCACCCGAGCAGGATTCCGTTCTCCCAGCAGAACTGCTGGCTCAACGGGCTCGCCGACGAACTCAGAACCTCGCCGGCGTTCGCGCGCGTGTAATGAGGCCACCGCTTGCTCGGCGCCCGGTCGGTGATCCAACGATCGGCCATGTCTCCCCCTGTCCCCCGAACCTGCCGGTTCGCTCAGGAGAAACTAACCGACCGATTAGTTCCAGCGCCATGCCGACGGTCGTCGCCGACCCGAACCGAGCCGGTCACGCCACGTCGGCCGTGATCCGCAGGCCGGTCAGCCCCCGCAGGACGAACGAATCCCCGTAGTGGAAGTCGTTGTCCGGCGCCAACCGGATGTTCCTCAGTGTCCCCAACAGATGGGTGATGGCGATGCGGGCCTCCGATCGCGCCAGACCCGCCCCGGGACAGAAGTGCTCGCCGTTCCCGAAAGCCAGATGTTCCTTCACGTTGGTCCGTTCCGGATCCACCTCGTCGGGGGCCGCGAACTTGCAACCATCCCGGTTCGCCGAGGCGAACAACAGCCACAGGTGATCACCGGCCGGAATCCGCGTTCCGGCCACCTCCACGTCGACCTTGGCCTGCCGGAAGAGTCCCCCCACCGGGGCCTCGAGACGCAACATCTCCTCGACGAGACCCTCGATCAATGCCGGCTCCGCGCGGACCCGCTCCTGCAGGGCCGGATCCTCGGCCAGACGCCGGATGATGTTGGCGATGAGGTTCGTGGTGGTCTCGTTGCCCGCCACCAGGAACTGTTGCAACATCCCGAGTTGCTCGTCGTCGGTCAGTTCCTCTCCGTCGATCCGCGCGTTGGCGATGTCGGAGAGCAGATCCTCGGTGGGCGACTCCTTTCGCACCGCGATCTGGGCCAGGAAGTACTCGGTGAACTCCTTCGTGGAGATGAGGAAACCCTTCACCTGCTCCACCGACGGCGAGTGATTGCCCACCGGCATCACGATGTCGTCCGACCAGCGCTTGAAGGTGGCCAGATCGTCGTCGGCGACCCCGAGGGCCATGGCGATGATGGTCATGGGCAAGCCCACGGCGAACCGCTTCACGACGTCGGTCGCCCCCGATGCGGACAGATCGGCGACGACATCGGCGAGTAAGCGTTCGGTGACCTCGACCATGGCCGGCTCCATGGCTCGGATGCGATCGGGCCGAAAGGCCGGGTTCACCAACTTGCGCTGACGACGGTGATCCGGCGGGTCGGCGTTCAGCAGAACCGCCACCCGCCCGCGCGTCATGGTGTTCGATCCCAGAACCGCCGCCATCTCGGGGTCCTTCATGAGTTCCATGATCCCGGCCATCAGGGCCTCGCCGGCCTGCGCCGGACCGGTGGGGCTGAGGCTGGAATAGCGCTCGGTGTCGCGCAGGATCGCCCGGACATCGTCGTAGCGGGAGATGATCCAGGCCCCCAGATCGGCGTTGTACGGCACTCCGTCGGCCTCACGCAGACCGGCGAAGATGGGATACGGGCAGGCGATGGCGCCCTGCTCCCGGTGGATCAGTTGGTCGACGGACTGCCCCGACATGTGCCCCCCATTCGAGTCGAGCGACGTTTCGCTGGTTTCGGTACGACTCAAACTAATCGCTGGGTTAGTTTGTGATCGCCTCGTGGTGACGGGGCCAACGAGGGGGCTCGCATGACCATCGCCGACAACGCGCAATCCACCGACCACGACGTGGAAACGCACCACACGTTCTGTCGCTTCTGCCACGCCAGTTGTCCCATCGAGGTCGACGTGGCCGGCGGACAGGCTGTCGCGATCCGCGGAGTGCCCGAGGATCCGCTCTTCGCCGGCTACACCTGCATCAAGGGTCGACAGATTCCCGAACAGATGACGCACCCGAGCCGTCTGCGCTCGTCGTTGCGCCGTCGGGCCGACGGAACCTTCGAGGAGATCTCGTCGCAGGACGCCATGGACGCCATCGGCGCCGAATTGAAGCGCATTCTCGACACGTACGGTCCGCGCGCCATCGCGTCGTACACCGGGACCGGCGGCTACCAGAACTCGCTCGCGGTGCCCGCGGCGCGCGCGTTCCACCAGGGTCTCGAGTCCCCGTCGTTCTACACGTCGGTCACCATCGACCAACCGGCCAAGACCACCGCGCCGTTCCGCGTCGGCATCTGGGAAGCCGGCTATCACAACTTCAGCGACGCCGACGTGTTGTTGGCCATCGGATACAACCCCATGGTCTCCAGTTTCTCGCCGGTGGGGGGTCTGCAGGGAACGAATCCGTACGTGGTGCTGCGCGACGCGAAGAAGCGCGGCATGAAACTCATCGTCATCGATCCGCGCCGCACCGAGTTCGCGACCCAAGCCGACATCCACCTGGCCCCCAAGCCCGGTGAGGACCCCACCTTGATGGCCGGCATCTTGAAGGTCGTCATCGACGAGGGCTTGTTCGATCACGAGTTCTGCGAGAAGTGGGTGGCCGATCTGCCGCAACTGGCCGCCGCCGTGTCCACCTTCGACCTCGACTACGTGGCGAAGCGTTGCGACGTGCCCGCCGACGACATCGTGGCCGCCGCCCGCATGTTCGCCACCGCCGCAAAGGGAACCAGCGGAACCGGAACCGGCCCCAGCATGGCTCCGCACTCCAGCCTCACCGAACACCTCTCCATCGTTCTCAACACGATCTGCGGGCGCGTGAACCGTGAGGGCGACACCTTGGAAAGCGGGTACTTCTTGTATCCCGAGACACCGCGACGAGCCCAGGTGCACGCCGCGCGTCCGCCGGCCACCGGCGCGAACCAGCGGGTGCGCAACTTGCGCGGTATCCGCGGGGAGATGCTCACGACCGCCCTGGCCGAGGAGATCCTGAACGAGGGCGAGGGCCGCGTGCGGGCGCTCATCGTCAGTGGCGGCAATCCGGTGGTGGCCTGGCCCGACCAGGAACTCACCATCAAGGCGATGGAGGATCTCGAGCTCCTCGTCGTCGTCGATCATCGCATGTCGGCCACCGCCGAGTTCGCCGACTACGTGATCGCACCGACGTTGTCGCTCGAGCGTGCCGACGTTCCCCACCTCATGGACCGTTGGTTCCGCGCGCCGTACACCAACTACACCGAAGCCATCACCCCGCGCATCGGCGACGTCATGAACGAGTGGGAGGTCTTCTGGGAGTTGGCGCGACGCCTGCACTCGCCGCTCCCCTTCCCGGGCGGAAACGCACCGATGGACCGCCATCCGAGCGACGACGAGATGCTGGACCTGGTGTACGCCGGTTCCCGTATGCCCATGGACGAGGTGCGTCGCAATCGCATGAAGGTGCACCCCGACAAGGCCATGATCGTGCAGGCCGCGGACCCGGCCTGCACCGCCAAGTTCACCGTGGCCCCCGACGACATCGTCGAGGAGATGCGCCAGATCGTCGTCGAAGGAGATTCGGCCGCCGCACTCGGTGTCGATCCGGCGAAGTATCCGTTCCGTCTGGTCAGTCGCCGTCTGAAGCACGTGCTGAACTCGTTCGGATCGGAACTCTCGGTGCTCGGCTCCAAGGGCAGCACCAACCCCGCCTACATGAACCCCGACGACATGGAGCACTACGACCTGGCGGACGGCGACCTGATCGAGATCTTCAGCCCACGCGCGTCGGTGCAGGCGGTCGTGGAGTCGGCACCCGACGTGCGGCGCGGAGTGATCTCCATGGCGCACTCGTGGGGCGGATCCTCGCTCACCGACGAGAAGGTGCGCGACATCGGCACACCGACCAGCCGACTGGTCTCGGTGGACAAGGGCTACGACACGGTGAACGGTATGGTGGTCCAGAGCGCGATTCCCGTTCGCATCACCGTGCTCGAACAGATCAACCGCTGACGAGAGAGGCGACGACGATGGCACGACTCGACGTTCCCGACGGTGAAGGCCTCGAGGCCCATCGCATCTGGGCCCTGGCACCCCACATGGGAGCCGGCATGGCCGCCATGAGCGAGGCGGTGTACGTGAAGTCCAGCCTCAGCATCCGCGAGCGCGAGGTGGCTCGCATGCGGATCGCCCAGCTCAATCAGTGCGTCGTTTGAATGAACACTCGGGCCGCATCGGCGATGCGGCAAGGACTCGACGACGAGGCGTACAACTCGGTTCAGCACTACCACGACCATCCGGACTTCACCGATCGCGAACGTCTCGCCGCCGAGTACGCCGAGCGCTTCGCCATCGACCACACCGCCGTCGACGACGACCTCTGGAGTCGCCTGCGCACGCACTTCAGTGACACCGAGCTGCTGGAACTCACCGTGACCATCGGTTTTTGCGTCGGCATGGGACGCGCGTACCAGGTGCTCGACATCGCCCGGGATTTCGACGTGCTCTGGAGCAAGGAACCGCCGGCAACGGACGGCTGATCCACCGTCGGCTAGAACAGAGGACGAAGGAGATCACCATGAGCCCACTGGAAACCGTCAACGCATTCATCGCCGCCCTCGAGCGGCTCGACGTGGACGCGGCCTGTGCGCTGGTCGCCGACGGATGCGAGTACGACAACGTGCCCCTGATGAAGGTGTACGGACCCGACGGCGTCAAGGGGGTCCTCGGACCCATGTTCGGTGATTGCACCGAGGTCGAATGGATCGTGCACCGCGAGGCCGCCAACGGCACCACCGTGTTCAACGAACGAACCGATCGCTTCAAGATGTCCTGGGGTTGGCTCGAGTTGCCCGTCAACGGCGTCTGGGAGGTCGTCGACGGCAAGATCACCTTGTGGCGCGACTACTTCGACGCCCAGAGCTACTTCAAACAGTTGCCCGCTTCCTGAGCGGACTCACTTGCCGAGGTAACTGGCCTCGATCAGGCTGCGGTCGTTGCGCAACGTGGCGGCGTCGCCCTCCATCGCCAACTCTCCGTGGCTCAGGACGTAGGCGCGATCGGCCACCTGCAGGGCCATGTGCACGTGCTGTTCGACCAGCAACACGCCCGCGCCGGTTCCGTCGGCGATCTGGCGAAGGATCGGCAACAGGCGTTCCACGATGATCGGAGCGAGACCGAGACTCATCTCGTCCACCATCAACAACTTCGGGCTGACGGTCAGAGCCCGGGCCATGGCCAGCATCTGCTGTTCGCCACCCGACAGCAAACCGGCACGACGATCCATGATGGGCTCGAGCGCCGGGAAATAGCCGAGGGCCTTCTTCACGTCCGCGGCACCCTTGGCCGCGCCCAGCTTCAGGTTCTCGGCCACGGTGAGCTGATAGAACAGCGCGCGTCCCTCGGGCACGTGGGCCAAGCCCTCACGGGCGATCATGTGCGGACGACGACCCTGGACCGACTTTCCGAACACCTTGATGTCACCCGAGATGATGGGCACGAGACCCGACGAGGTGAGCAACGTGGTGGTCTTGCCGGCGCCGTTGGGTCCGAGCAACGCGACCACCTCGCCCGGGTTCACGGTCAGATTCAAGCCACGAACCACCGACACACCGTTGTAACCGGTGTTCAGGTTCTCGATCTGCAGCAACGCGTTCATCAGTGTCCTCCCTCGTTCGCACTGGAGCCCAGATACGCCTCGATCACCTTGGGATCACGTTTGATCTGATCGGGTGTTCCCTCGGCGATCTTCACGCCGAATTCGATGACGTAGATGTAATCGCACACGTCGAGCACCAGACCCATGTCGTGGTCGACGAGGAAGATGGTGAGACCGGCGTCGATGATGCGTCGAAGACGCCGACCCAGCTCCTGGGACTCGGTGGTGTCCAAACCCGCGGCGGGCTCGTCCATGCACACCAGATCGGGCCGGGCGGCCAGTGCGCGCGCCGCCGACACCAACTTGCGCTGACCCTGGCTGATCTCGTTCGGGTACTTCTTCGCCAGGTCGCCGATTCCCAAGACGTCGAAGGCGAACTCGACACCGCTGCGGTCGCGTTTGCGTCCGGGACGCACCAGGTCGAGCAGGAAATTCTTGGCGGTCTGCCGTTCGGCGGCCACCTGCACGTTCTCCTCGATGGTGAGATCGTCGAACAACTCGAGCGACTGCCAGGTGCGACCGAGGCCCAAACGAGCCCGCGAATGCACCGGCATCTCGTTGATCTCCTGGCCCTTGAACTCGATGCGTCCCGTGGTGGGCACGAAGCCCGTGATGCCGTCGATGAAGGTGGTCTTGCCGGCCCCGTTGGGACCGATGAGACCGACCAACTTGCCCTGCTCCACCGAGATGTCGACGTTGTTCACGGCCCGCAAGCCTCCGAACGTGACCGACATTCCGTTCGTCGTCAAAAGACTCATGCCGAACCCTCCCCCTGGGTTGTGTTCACCTTACTTCGCTCGGCGATGGCCGCTTTTCGCACCGCCTTGTCGATCTTCTGCTGCTTCAGAAGCCGCGGTGCGCCCGCGAGTCCCTCGGGGTTTCGCACCGCCGTGATGATGAGGCCGATGCCGCCGATGAGCGTGGCGTACCCCTGGTCGATGTGCAGGATGTTCTCCAGGAAATTGAAGTTCAATCCGTTCGGGACCACGATCCCGGCCAGAACCGCGCCCGACACGCTGGCGATTCCTCCGAGGTACGCGAAGGCCAGGAAGGTCAATGACGCGAACGCTCCGAAGTACTGCGGTGTCACGGACCCGAATCGATATCCGGACAAGGCGCCGCCCAGTCCGGCGATGAAAGCAGCGAGGCCGAAGGCCAGGATCTTCGTGCGCGCGACGTCGATACCCGATGCCGCGGCCGCTCGCTCGTTGGAGCGCACCGCCAGGAACTGGCGACCCGTCGCCGATCGGCGGACGTTCACGACCATCAGACAGAGGAGGACCACGAACACCAGACAGACCACTCCGAACCACACGTTCGGCGGAACGTCGTCTCGACCCTTGAATCCGAGCACCTTCAGCGCCGTGTTGTTGGGTCCGAAGTCCTTGCCCCCGATCATCGGCGGGTCGACCCGCAACGCTCCGAGTTCTCCGGCGAAGGTCTTGTTCTTGAAGACGAGTTGTTCGATGGCGACCGCGGCGGCCAAGGTGATCACAGCCAGGTTCACCCCGCGAAGGCGTAGGGCCGGAATGGAAATCGCCGCGCCGAACAGAGCCGCCACCACCGAGCCGATGAGTGGGGCCAACGGGAACGGAAGGTCGGAGAAGTACTTCGACATGAAGAATCCAGCGGTTCCCGCCAACGCCATCTGTGCCAGAGAGATCTGACCGACGAATCCCGTCAACACCACCAGTGACAACGCGATGACGACGCCCACCAACGTGTTGATCGTCGACTGTCGCCAGTCGTAACTGAACCCGAACAACATGACCAACGTCGCCACGACCGCGACGAACGTCAAGGCACCCACGTGCCTGGGGGCCACGGCCGCGGGCATCTTGCCCGATGACACGGCTCCGCGCACAGGGAGCGCCTTGCCACGAGCGAACATGGCGATGACGATGACGAAGAAGGGCAAGGCCTGGGTGAGACCGGCGGTCGGCAGCACACCACGCGGGAACCACGTCTGGGCACCTTGGTACTGCACCCACCCTTGCAGCATCGCGATTCCGATACCGGCGGCTACGGTCACGCCGAACGACGAGAAGCCGGCGAGCAACGCCGCTCCCAGCGCCGGAACGATCAACAACGGAAGGGTGATCGTGTCCAGGTTGGTGATGGGTGAGGCCAAGATGCCGAGGAGTCCGGCGATGACGGTCGACAACACCCAGTTCGCACCGGCCAGGAAATCGGGCGAGAAACCCAGCAGCATCGCGCCCTTCTCGTTCTCGGCCGCGGCGCGCGTGGCCAGACCGAAACGTGTGAAGCGGAACAGCGCCCACAGGACGATGGCGATCGCCACGACCACGGCGACGAGGAACAGCTGGTTGTTGGGGATGGCCCCCAGTTCGCCGGGAAGGTCGACCTTCCCCTTGGGAAGCGGGAACTGCACGCCGGTGCGGGCCAGTTCGCCGAAGCGAAGTCGCAGGAACTCCTGGAGCACCACGAACAATCCCACCGAGGTGACCACCTTGGCCAGCACCGGAGCGTTGCGCAACGGGCGGAAGATCAGAAAATGGAGGGCCAGACCGAACAACACGGCCAACAACAGCGAGACGATCAATGCCGACGCGGTGGTGAGACGGTCACCGGGAAGATCGATGACGGTGGGCCAATTCACGAGGTCCAGCTTGTTGCCGTCCTCGCGGAACCAGTTGACCGGAATCTCGATCAGAACCAGCGGGTTGGGCAACGGCGGCACGTAGAACTTGCCCTCCATGCGCAACCCGTAGTACCAGTACGCGACGAAGATGGTCACCACGCCGTTGGCGAAGTTGACCACACCGGAGCCGCGATACGTCAACACCACGCCGAGGGCGATGGCGGCCATCAAGGCCCCGGTTCCCACGTTCGAGAACATGGGTGCGAGCTGTCGTGCGTCCCATACGTACAGGATCGCGAAGACGAACAACACGATCGCCGATCCGGAGACGGCCGGCTTGCGACGAGCGAACTTCAGCAATCCTTCGAGCACAGACTCGTCCCCCGAATCATCGGGTCGTTGGACCCGCTCTCACGGTCGGCCCCGCGAGGCCGATCCGTCACTTCACGAACGAATAATCGTCGGACGACGCCGACGAACGAACCACGTCGGGTCGAGAACGAGACACCACGTGTCCGCTCTCGACCCGACGTTCGACCCGTGAGGGTCGAGAGTTCGAATCAACCCTGACCGAGTTCGGCCACCGGGTTGATGGCCTTGCCGTTGTATCCGTCGAGGACGGACACGTACTCGGCACCTTCTTGCTTCTGGATACCCACGGAGAATCCGCAGAGGCTCGGGAAGGTGGCGTTCGCGCCGCACTTCATGTCGCCGGCCGCCATCCACTGGGGTCCGGCGAAAGCCTTCACAGCGGCGCGGATGCCCGCACCGTCGGTGGCGCCGCCGTTCATGAACTGGGCGACGGTCATGAAGGTGGCGAACGTCGGACCGCTGAATCCGGTGTACTCCAGATCCTCGATGCCCTCGGTCTCGGCCCAGGCGAAGACCGCGTCGTTGTAGGCGTCCTGGTTGGGGTCTCCGGCAATCTCGTACGAGAAGCCGTAGCCGACGAAGTACCAGCCGTCGGGCAACTTGCCGGGCTCACCGACCGACTTCATGTGGTCCTGCATCGGAGTGCCGAAGCACAAGCCGGTGGTGACCACGGTGGTGTCGATCTCGAGGGTCTTGATGGCGTCGTAGATACCGATGCAGCTCTGCACCGTCACGAGCGGCAAGAACACGTCGGCCGTGTCCGCACCAGCGGACTGGATGGCGGTGGCCATCTCGCTGGTGCCGGCGGTGTCGGGCACCGGCACACCGGTGACCTCGAGACCGAGGCTCTCGAGCACGGGCTTGGTGAGCGCGGTGAAGGCGATCGTTCCGGCCGGGTTGTCGTTGTACACGACCGCGGCCTTCTTGATCTCCTTGCCCTCCAACTCACCGAGGTAGTTCGCGGCGAACACCGACATACCCTGCACGACTCCGGGCGAGCCCGGGGTGAACGCGTAGGCGTCGGTGGCCAGGAACTCCGGCGTGGTGGTGGGGTTACCCAGGATGACGGGCTTCTTGTCCTTCAGCCCGTCGAGCAGGGGTGCGGTGCCGTTGAACATCGCACCGGTGACGACCACCTGCACGTCGTCGTTCGCCAGCATCTCCTGCGCGCACTTCTGGCCGTCCTCTTCCTTCGTGACGAAGCACTCGACCAGTTCGATCGGACGACCGCCGATTCCACCGAGGAAGTTGTTGATCAACCACACGGCGGAACGGGCACCATTGGAGGCCTCCGGGAACGCCGGGGTGCCACCTTCCTGGTTCACGTAACCGATGTAGATCGGGTCACCGCTGGCCGCACCCGCGGTGCCGCCGGTGTAGGCGAGCGCGGTGTCGAGCGTCGACTGGTCGAGCGGAGACTCCGACGGCGCGTCGGTGCTGGGTGCTTCCGAGGTCGGGGCTTCCGATGTCGGGGCCTCGGTCGCCGGCGCCGAGGTGCTCTCGCTACTCGAATCCTCGCTACACGCGCCGGCGAGCAAGCCGAGTACGGCCAGGCCCGCGACGAAACTGATCTTCCTGCTTCTCACGTTTCCCCCTTGACGATCGACTACCCGTTGCGGATATGTCGCACGTCACAGATTGTCACAAGGTGTCGGCAAGGTCAAACACCGAAAAGCGGAAAACCGCAGGTCGCCGTCAGGTCGAACCCGACGGCCCCGACTCGCGATAATCCCCGAAGGCCGCGTCGCGCTCGCTCAACGCCGCGGTCACGCCCTTGGTGGCGAAGCCCTGCATGTACTCCATGGACGACTTCTGGTGGAACCCCAGAGCCTGGATCTCGGCCGTGGCCCGGATACCCGTGCGGATCCCCATGGCTTCCATGGCCCGGTGCGCGGCCCGCTTGTTCAGGGCCAACAGATCGGCCGGGATCTTGGCCACCCGTTCGGCCATGGCCAACACCTCGGAATCCAACCGGGCTTCGGGAAACGCCCGATTGGCGAAGCCACCCGCCACCGCGTCGACTCCGGACATCGAGTCCCCGGTGAGCAACGCCTCCATGCCCCGACGCAGACCCATCATCCAGGTTTGCCATTGCATGTCGGGGGGCGACATCAGCCGCACCGGTGGATAGCCGATCTTGGCGTCCTCGGCGACGTACACCAGGTCGCAGGCGGTGGCCAGCTCGGTGCCACCGGCCAAGCAGTAGCCGTGCACCTGTCCGATGATCGGTGTGCTCATGTCCCACATCTCGAACCAGTTGTTGACGACGTGACGCGACCACCAGCCGTCGGCCCGCGAGATGGACCGCTCCACGTCGGAATTCGGCGAGCCGAGGTCGTAGCCGGCGCAGAAACACGACCCCGCACCACGGATGATCATCACCGAGACGTCGCGGTCCTTGTCGCCGGCCCGCAACGCGTCGAACAGCGCTCCGCGCAGGTCGTCGTTGAGGGCGTTGCGCTTCTCGGGTCGGTTCAACGTGAAGCGACGGACTTTCGGAGCGGGGTCGTCGATCAGGAGCACGTCATCTTTCGCCATGGTCGTCAGGCTTTCTCCCAGTAGGGGGCGCGCAACTTGCGCTTGTTGATCTTGCCCATGGTGTTACGACCGAGATCGTCGACGAACTCGATGGTGCGTGGGCACTTGTAGTGACTCAGGCGCTCGCGGCAGAACGCCAGCACCTCCGAAGCCTCGGGCGGATTCGACGGATCGCGCAGAATCGCCAAAGCCTTCAATTCCTCTCCCATCTCGGTGTGCGGCACTCCGATACAGGCGACGTCGAGGAGCGCCGGGTGCTGCACCAGGACCTGCTCGGCCTCGGCCGGATAGATGTTCACTCCACCCGACACCACCATGTCGCTGAAGCGATCGGTGATGTACACGTAGCCACCCTCGTTCACGTAGCCGATCTCCCCCAACGTGAACACGCCGGGGGCGATGTTGGCCGCCTTGGTCTTCTCCGGATCGTTCGGATAGATCACCCCTCGGCCCGTCGCGTCCTTGAAGAAAAGCCGGCCCTCGGCGTTCGCGGGAAGCTCGTTGTCGTCGTCGTCCAACACGAGCACCGAGAACGGTGGAACGGGGCGACCGACCGATCCCGGATTCTCCAACCATTCGGTGCTGGTGATCTGGCACGTGGTGCCGACCTCGGTGGCTCCGTACGCGTCGATGAATATCGGCCCCCACCAGTCGATCATCGCCCGCTTCACGTCGACGGGACAGGACGCACCCGTGTGGGCCGCCAGTTTCATCGACGACACGTCGTACTTCGACTTCACCTCGTCCGGAAGCGCCAACAGCCGGACGAAATGTGTCGGCACCATCACCGACGACTCGGTGCGATGCTCGTGGATGGCCTGCAGTGTCTTTTCGGCATCGAACTTGGCCAGGATCACCATCGGGACACCGCGAACCAGCAAACGCATGCCGTTCAACGGACCGGTGTGGTACATCGGACCCACCACCAGATGCGTGCCGAACTGGGCGAACCGATTGGCTTTCATGCCCTCCAGGTGTTCGGCCATGGTGGATCCACCGGCGAACATCGTCGGCGGCAACTCGGTGCCCTTGGGTCGGCCCGTGGTGCCCGAGGTGTAGAGCAGGTTCGCGCGCGGGACCACGTCGAGGGGCGGATGCGACGGGTCGCCCGACGCCAACCAGTCGGCCCAGGTACGCACACCGGGCGCGTTCACACCCCAACCGATCACGTCGATGTGGAGTCCTTCGGCTCGGGCGATGTCGGCGGCGGCCACCGCGCGCTCGACGGTCTCGGGTCCGACGAACAACAGACGCGCGTCGGAGTCGACCAGGATGTAGGCCGTCTCCTCCGCGGTCAGGTGGAAGTTCACGGGCACCGTCGACGCACTGCCGAGCAGACAGCCGAGGTGGGCGAGGGCCGTTTCGGCGGCGTTCTCGGCGAACACCGCGACTCGGCGATGCGGACCCAGGTCGGTGGCCAAGGCGATGTTGGCCACTCGATTCAAGATGTCGTCGACGTCGGCCCAACGCAAGGCCTTGTCGGGATCGCGCACGGCGATCTCGTCGGGACGTTCACGGGCCAGGTCGGCGGCGAAGACGGGCATCGGACGACCTCAGACGTCCGCGGCCACGCCGCGCTCGACGAGGGCCTCACGATGGTTGGTGAAGTCCGCCGACAGATCGGCGGGCCCTCCGTAGTGGACCTGCAGGAATCGTCGCGAGAAGAGCCACTGCCCGTTCACCTTGCGGTACGCGTCGTCGTAATGAGCGAGAAGGATTCCCGACTGACCGTCGGCCCGACGAAAGCGCTCACTGATGGCCCACCGACCGGTGGCCTCGTCGGCCGAGGCACCTTGCCAGGCGTCACCGTTGTGAACGGTTTGCACCACCGCGGCGAATCCCGTCATCGCGCCGTACCACAGCTTCAAGATGGCGTCCTTGCCCTCCACCAGGCGGCCGCGGCCCAGGTCCCACACGGCGTCGTCGGCCCAACACGACCCCCACTGTTCACCCGACCGGTGGATGACGGCGTCGGCGTAGCGATTGATGAGACGTTGAATCGAGACGTAGTCGTCGACGGAGACGGGTGCGGCGGTAGTCATGGCTCTGTTCTAGCCCAACGGACCGTTCCCGAGCGATGGGAGCATCGCGGGAGGGTCCGTGCAACGTCACCGGTCCGGCATCGGTCAGAATGGGTCGGTGAACGCCGAGATCGATCTCGAACGACTGACGTTGCTCGATCCCGACGTGTCCGACTGTCCCTACGCGGCGTACGACGCGTTGCGTCGGGAGGCTCCGGTGTGGCGCGACAACGCCACCGGCATGTTCGTCGTGACCCGCTACGAGGACGTCCGGATGGTGTTGACCGACACGGAGCGATTCACCAGCGCCCGTCACCGGGGCCGCATCGATCCACGCAGCGCACGCCTGAAGAAGATCTACGAGGACAAGGGCTGGCTGCCGGGCGCCACGCTGGCGGCCCGCGACGACCCCGAGCATCGGGAGATGCGCGGGTTGTTCAACCACGCCTTTCGCCCCTCCAAGATCAAGGAGATGGACGACTTCATCGTCGACCTGGCCCACTCGCTGATCGACGAGTTCATCGGAACCGGCGAGTGCGACTGGGTGCGCGCCTTCGCCGTACCGCTGCCCCTGATCGTGATCGGGCGCCAGATGGGTGCGCGCGACGAGGACATGTGGCGCATCAAGGCGTGGACCGACGCCTGGGTGCATCGTCTGGGAATGATGCAGACCGAGGAGGAGGCAGTCTGGTCGACCGAGATGGAGATCGAGGCCCAGCACTACTTCCAACCGATCTTCGAACGTCTGCGTCGCGAACCCGACGACACGCTGCTGAGCGACCTGGTGAACACCGTGATCCCCGAATGGGGCCGCACCCTCACCGACAACGAACTGCACGCCGAGATGATGGCCGACACCTTCGTCGGTGGTTCGGAGACCACCACGAACGCGTTGGCCGAGGGCGTTCGTCTGCTCATCGAGAACCCGGGCGAATGGGAAAAGGTCGTCACCGATCCCGATCGTTACGTGCCCCTGTTGGCCGAGGAAGTCCTGCGACTCGAGGGTCCGGTGCAGGGCCTGTTCCGCACCGCCGCCGTCGACGTCGAATTGCACGGGGTCACCATCCCCGCCGGGTCGGTCGTGAACGTACGTTACGGAGCCGCGAACCGCGACGAGAATCAATTCGAGTGCCCGGAGAAAATGGACCTCGACCGGGAGAACGTGCGCAGTCACGTGGCCTTCGGATTCGGCACCCACCACTGCCTCGGGGCGCCTTTGGCCCGACGCGAGTTGATCATCGGCTTTCGCGCCCTCGT
>Ga0315908_10001004_pt1 | contig 21787 bp, 9 predicted proteins | sample LakEriMetagenome_12_FD_203520 | JGI IMG/M metagenome (GOLD analysis project Ga0315908, IMG submission 203520) | Freshwater fungal communities from buoy surface, Lake Erie, Ohio, United States - Buoy 4 MA124 | ecosystem: Environmental > Aquatic > Freshwater > Lake > Lake biofilm | place: USA...
TCACACACTGCATTTTTTGGTTCTTGACATGAACTATGACATTTTGGTGGTTCACAAACTGGAGTACAAATTGCATCACATTTTGGATCATCACACTTCCAACTACATTCTGGATGGCATTTTAATTATTCATTTGTAAAATTAATTACCGATATTGTTAGAACTAATAATAAAAGCTTATTCTTCATTATCTATTTATAATTTATTATATATCTTTTATAATATTTTCTTTTATTTTTGGAATATTTATTATTTATTATATTTTTAATTTAAAATATTCAATTTAATTTATCATCAACCAAAAATTTTAATATATTTGTCTAATATTATTAATCAAGTTATTATTTTAATTATTATTAACTTATTTATTAATTTTATTACTGGATATTTTTTTAATCTTTAGATTATTGAATTATTTATTAATTATTAATTGAACTTTCAAAATCCTATTGATTTTTTATATTTAATTTTTATTCTATTTCTTTAATTTAACTATCAATTTTAAAAACAAATTTAAGTCCTTTGTCAATTTAATCAAGACCTATTTACAATTAATATAAATTTTTTTTTGCTTTAGAAAAACTTTCTTTAATTATTTTAAACTTTTATTCACTATTCTAGTTATTTTCAATTAACTTTTATAGAATGGTATTCTATTTATCTATCCTATAATATAAAAATGTTTATGTACACATGTAATTAATTATTCCATATTTATTGTAAATGACTTTGATCAATTAGTTAATCCATATTAAAATATTTTTTTAAAATAATATTAAAATAATTGGATATTAAATATATATAATAATTTTATTATATATATATCATTAAATTTTTCCTGCAAATTCTTACATAATTTATTAAAATAATAAATCATCATCAAAATTTTAACTATTGAGTTGATTATTATTTTCAAGTTCCTAATAATCATTTTTTTCTACTTCTTTTCCAAGAATCATCATAAACCAAGAGAGTAAACAAGAAACAGCAGGTATAATTGAAATAGAATATTTGATAAAATTGGGATCATTAGATTCCATTTAGGGAGTTCCAAGTACAAAATAAATAATGATTCCACTTGAAAATTTATCCAAGAGACTATACATTCCAAAGACAAAAGCTCCTGAGGATCCTGAAACTCCGATGACTTCACTTATCATGTTAATTCCAGTGTTAAGACATATTGCCTATCCAAATCCTGAAATAGCAAGCAAAAAATAAAGACAATATTAGTATTGATGATTAAGGAATAAGAGAGCGATTGAGGAAAGAACAACCATGATGCCTCCTATTGCATAACCCTTCTTACGACTTTGAGTTTTCCTAACGATAAAGTTTATGCTACTACTACCTAACACACTGAAAATATACATTATGAGAGGCAATAGAGCCAATTCGAAAGGAATCTACACACTTATATCTTGTTAAGAAATTTCCACTACATATCTAGCATAGAACATCACTAAAGTCATCACTATGTTATTACTGATACGCACTCCCATATAACATAGTCCATATTGATAGAACTCCACTTTCTTGAACCAATCCATCCATTTCTAATCCTCATTTTTATCTTCTCCACTTTGAATCATCGATGCCACAAGAGAGCCATTTGATCCTTGTTTATATCTTAATGACATTATCCTCTATTTAATATTATTATCATTATTCTCAATATTATTATTATCATTAACAGGATCGTTATTTTGTTGATTAAAAAATTTGGACTATAAATACTTTTAAATAGACTTTTAACATGCTAGAGCTTACTTAGTGAGTTTGACTTCGTTAATGTTGATGATGAAGAAGATAGAGAAGATTAAACCAATACCAATGACTATAAAACTGAGAATGCAAAAGTCAAGGATAGAATCATGTATTGTGACAAATAGTAAAGCAGCTATTAGGAGTACTCCCAAGTTAGAAAGATAGGTAAATGTGTTCCTTAAAGAGTTAAGATCATCTCGTTTAAACTTGCTCACTGTTATTTAAGGAACTAGAGCCATGTGCGAAATCTATAGAGCAGCCCATCCCACATTAAATAGAGATGCAAAAAAACTATAATAAAATATGCGGAAACCATCCGAACTACTCTACGAACACAATGTACATTTCTAAAATATAAAGACGAAGCACAAAGCCACTGTTATTGCTCCAAATATATACCATGGCTTACGTTACCCAATCTTAGTGTTAGTTTTATCAGAAAGGTAACCTACCTATTATTATTATCATAATAATATTATTATGATAATTTTTATTATGCCGTTTATAATAATATGAACTAAAATGATTTTATTAAGGAGTATAATATAAATATGATAATATTAATGATAATATATGAATATTACGAGAGGAGTTGCAAGACCATCAGCTATTTATCCTGAAAGTAACACTAATCCTGCAGCTCTGCCTGCTCCTGCTCCTGTAACAATCGGGTTTATATTCTTCAAATAAATGGATAGATAGTTGAACCAACAAGCAGCACACAAATCATTCAAAACATGTCCCATTCCATAAGCCCACTTATTCCATTTACTCAAACCATCATACTTTATCTATTATTTATCATTGTTATCCTTTTATTTGTCAAATTTTAATGACTCTTCTTATTCTGTATCTTTTTCTAGTAATAAATTTTTATACTCCATATATATCTTTTATTGTTTATTTTATTCTATTATTATTTATTTTTTATTATTTTTAAATTTTTATTTTTTTACAATGTTTTCTTTTATATAAAATATTATTTATTTATAATTTACATATAATGAATTACTTTGTATAAAATAAACCTGATTAAACCTTAATAAGTATTATTTATTATTAATAATTAATATTATTAAAAGAAAAACATAAAAAAAATTATTCAACTAACACTTTTTAAGATATTCACTTTAATTAAGATGATATTTAGAATTCATTTAATAAAAGAAATTTATAATCTTAAATTTAAACTTTATAGTCAAAATAATCTCATAGTGAAAAGAAAAGCAAAAATGTTGATTTTCTTGAAGAAATTTAAGAATGCATTGATTATTTTGATAATGATAATTAATTATCGAAAAATGATTTAAAAAAATAATTTTCACAATCATATGATAAATAATTTATATTTTCTTATGAAAACTAAACACATTAATAATTTTAATAAAAAAATTATTTTTAAAATTTTTAACAATAATAATTTTAATAATAATTTTTTTATTAACAGTAATTTGAACATCAAGAGCAAATAAAACTTTTAAAAGAATAGAATTAAATGATTAAAGATTAATTTATTATACAAAACAGAAGAATGGAAGAAGAATAGTAATTAAATAAATAGTTAATTAACGAAATAGAATTATTAAAAAACTATTCAATATAAAATAGATAAGTAATTAAATTAAATTATTATTATAAATATCCTATGAAAAAGTTATATAATTAATTTATTTAAACTATTAAAATTATTACTGTAATTTAAATACATTAACATATTAATAATTTTATAAGATATGAATTTAATATACTTTTAATTAATATAATTAAAGTAAATAGAATAATCTGATAATATAATTGAAGAATTAAAAAATGAATTATAAGAGGTAAAATAATATTTGCTGAATAAATAATTGAATAAAAAAATAAAAATAAGAACAAATAGATCTCCTTTATAGAAATAATAAAATCTTTCAGTAAATTAGAAATCAAATGTATTTGTAAATGGAATTTAAACAGAAAAGAAAATCAATTGAGGTTTCGCTAATGATATTTTTAAAACATAATCTTAAATTTTAAGATATCATAAATAATAAAATCATTGTGAAGAAGATTCTGTTAATTAAAATAATACTAATATCTCTAAATAATATAGTGATAATATCAAATTTTAGCAGTATAAACCTTTTATTAAAAAGTGAATTAAACTTTCTATTAATTTTATATAAAAAAAAATAAAATTTAATTTGACTTATAAACTATAAACTATTATATTTATAAAAATGAGTAATAATATTAGTTATAATAGCTTTTAAAATTTTTTCTATAATTCTTAAAATAATAATGATTAAAATACTAATATCCATTTGTTTTCATAAGATTCCAATTTATACAGATAAAAAATATAGTTTCAAGATTTTGTAATAAATTAATCATAATAAGATTAATATAATATAAATAATGGAGAAAACAACGAGTAGACAAGAGAAATAAATGTGATATTTTATAAAGATAATTAAGAAACATTAAAAGAGTAAATAAAGCTAATGGTAAAAATAAATTAATAGAATGAAATATCAATTATAGAGATAATAGAAAATATAAAATAAATAGGATATGATATATAGAATGGCACTTAAATAATGATATTTGATTAATCAGATTAAAACTTGATTTTGCAAACTCAGTAGAATAAAGTATTTTATTATGCAGGAAATTATCCAAAAATATCTGATTATTATGTCAGTGCTGATTGCATCAAAGGCAGCAATGTATTTTTAAAATTTTGAATAATTCTAGTTGATAATTAAGTATAGACCCCCTAAAAAGACTTATACTAATCAATTATTCGAAGAAATATAAGACTATGATAAATAATAATATATAGATAATTATTTAAATAACCAAAATTATGAAAACAATGATTATAAAAAAGCTAAAAGAATAAAGGAAAGGACAATTAAAGATGTTATTGAGAAAGTTTCAATTTGGAGAAAATTATATTCAGGTATAAAATAATTAAAATTTATAAGAAAATAAATATATTAAATATAATAATAAATAAAATAAATCAATATAATAGTATAGTAAATTTTTAAATAATATAAGTAAAGAAAATATAATAATTATAAATAAAATAAATATAAAATTAGGTTTTTTTGATGATGATAATAACTATGTTTAGTATAGTTTAGATGAAGCTGCAAATAAGATAGGAGTAGCTAAAAAAACATTGGATGATTATTTATATTAGTTAAGATAAGGAAAGACTTATGGATATGATTTCAATAAAAATAAAGAGAAAAAAGTAGGAGATTTAAGGAAGTTTATGAGGGCAGTTGGCTATTCTCGTAAAAAAAGAGGCAAGAAAAATGGCTTCTCAAAGGACATTAAAGAAGAGGAATAACAATCACTACAAAAATAATAATAATAACAACTGCAATATTTATAATAGCAATAAAATTATTAATAATAATAATATTAATAACAACAATAATATGAATAACAATAAAAACAATATGAATAATAACAAGAATAATATTAATAAGAATAACAATAATAATATTAATTACAACTACAGCAATAATAATTAAAATAATAGTGATTGAATATATATTTAATCATCAACATTAAGTAGCACCACTTTTCCTTAAACATCTAGATCCTAATTCCTTATAGTCTTCTCGAGTTATCCAACTCTATTCACTTTAACTCATCATTATTTTTGCCAATACTGTTGCTCCTATAAAAACATTATATTTTCTTCGAGTAGGATCTATTACACTTAACTTCAAGTTCGAATTTTAATTCTTTTCATGATATTTTTTATTTAAATCATTTTCCAGTCTAGTTGGAAAACCTCCAAACATTGAACTTCCCCCACTTATTAATACAAATTGCGCCAATTTTTTTTTATAATCAATAGGACATTACTAAGATTATTTAATTAATTAAATTTAGAACAAGAATAATATTAATAAGAAGGAGAAAGTATAAATAAAGATAATAATAGATATAATAATAAATACTTGTAGAGTTTTGAGAGCCATTTCTGCGATTCCATTTTAAGGGTAATCATATCCATAATGATTAGGATTAAAGAGTATTTCTGGAGCAATGAACCTTTCTCTTCCAATGAGAATGGTAGATCCATCAGGAAGAGTGTAATTGAGATCATGACAAGTGGTTTGGAGTGCTAGAGCGTTATCAATATTGAGATTAGCAGAAACGAAACAAGTTTACTCTTTGATGTGTTTAACCAATTGAAAATCAGCAGTAGAGTTGAATTAATATCCTCTTAACTTAAGTAGATCGATAAGATGATTAGTAACATGTCTACCAGCTATATTGATTTTTTCGATGTAATGTTTCTGGATAAGGTTTTCAGTAATAGCTACACTGTGACTCACCCCATCTCCACTGTCTATTACTAACCCTGTCTAAGCTCCCTCTGCAAATAAAGATAATACTGCTTATGCTTCTACAATAGCTTAACTAAATTCATATTTCTCAAATACTATCTCTGCTAATCTATCTCTGTTTTCCATAGGATTCAATACTGCTTCAGTTATCAATATACTCTCATCCTTAGTCTCACATCCTATCTATTTAAAACAATATCCCCATAATTTCTCTAATCCTTCCCAGTCTCTAATTATCCCTTCACTCAAAATAAAACTCAGTTCCAATTAATTTCTTTTTTCTATTGCTTCGTTTCCAAAATATATCTAACCTTCTAACTATCCTTCCTCCATTATGCTTTCTGCTCTTAATACTCTACGACCTATAACTGAACTTATTTCTCCTTATGGAAAATCTTAATTTGCATATCCTAATTTTATATATCCTGTTCCATTATCAACTATCAATGGATATCTCTCCATTTATATTATTAATTATTTATTCTTTTTATTATTATTCTTTTTATTATTATTATTCTTTTTATTTATATTATTTATTATTATTCATAATATTATTGTGATTTTTTATTATTATTATTTTATATTATTCTTATTATTTGATATTATTTGTTATTAATATATTTATAGATTTATCATCATAATACTAGTCTGTCAACATTTCCTTATTTTGAATAGTTTGATACCACTTAACCTCCACTGGCTAATTAAATCTTAACTTATAACAGTTTTTGTAAGTTATTAAACATTGTCATTTATTTTAAAGAAGGCTCATGATTTTCTTTAATCACATCTCTTTAAAGTTTTATTTGCTTTATTTCTAACTCTTATTTTGATATCTAAAAATTATATTATTATATAAAAACCTTATTTTTGTATAAATCTCTGTAGGTTTTATTATTTTCATCTAATCTTGAATTTCCTTTCATATAATTATTCTCATCATTTAATCTTTATAATTTTAGTTCATATAGCTTTTTTTGAAATTCATAAATTTCTATTTTTGTATCATCTTTGTATACTGATTCCTATAATTATGTAAATTAAATAATAATTATTACTTTTAAAAATTTTATTAATAGAATAATAAATATGATGATAATTAATTTAATAATAATTATACAATATAAACATACTTTTAACTGCTTAATGGCTTCTTCTAATTATTGATTCTATTAATTAATTGTGGACATAATTTAATCATACTCATTTTTTTTATGAGTATATATCTATGAATGAATATCATTATATTATGTTTTTAATTCTTTAAGTTGATTTACTTACTTTGTTAATTAGTCCTTTTTATTTCCTAATTCTTTTTAAATATTTCCAACTATTTCTGTTATTTATTCTAATTTTTTTGTTTTTTATAAATCTATCTATTCCTTTTATTCACTAATCATTTCATTTTCTTCTTTAATTTATCCGTATCCCAAAATTCCTTTTTCTTTTTCATTCTTTTAAACTTATTATTCTAATTACTCTTTTCTTTAAAGAACAATTTATTCTGTTCTTGATAAAACAGCAATTTCTGATTATATATTCTTTAATTCTTCTTTCATTTTTTTAAATTTTACTTGTTTTTCTTTTAATTTATTAGCATACGCTTTAAAATCATCATTTGTTTTGCCATATCCAGGTCCTCTTTATTTTTGTAATTCTGAATCTTTAGAATTTATATCTTTTTCTAGTTTTTTCTATTATTCTTCTAATTTTTTTAGTTGTTATTGTAATTTTTCTTTTTTTTTAATAACTAAATTTGCTTATTATTTATAAATTGCTAATTTATCGTCTTCTGGATTTATTTTTCTTAATTTTTCAGTCATTGATCTTACATCTTTATCTAATAGAACCTAAAAATATTATTTTAGATTGAAAAATAACAATTAATATGATATATTAGTAAATAATAATTAATTTAATAAATATAAATATAAATATAATAATAATGATAATTTAATGATTTGAAAATACCATTTGATTTTCTAAGGTGTTTAATTCCTAACTAGTAACAGGTGGTTCTTTCAACATTCTATCATACTAATTGAGTTTATTTTTCTTCTCTCCTATTTCTAAAGCTAATCTTTCTTGAGCAATATCTCTATTTCTCCTGACTTCATTCCTTAAAACGATAAGCATTTATTCAGGTGACTCTCCTGAAACTGACTTTTTAATATCTATTAATCTTTACTAAGCTGCCATAAGTTATTAATCAGTCCAATCTTATTATTACTTCTAATTCCTGATTTTTTCCTAAATATTAGCTTCTTCTTCTTACTAAAGTCTCAACTAATTGGTAACTTCCAAAAGTTTATTAAACTCCTATTTATTATTGTTTTTGGACTTGAATAGATTTATTTTGGAATTAAGTTATTCCTTTTCCTATTCATATCTAATGATTTCCTTCTTCAACTCTTAAGGTTTCATCATTTCCTTTTGAGCTATTTCTAACTACTAATGGCTTACTTAAAATTCGGCTTGTAAATCTTTATATTGACTATATATTTCTGTTACTTCCAAATCAGCCCCAATTTCCTCTGGGATAAATACTGGCACCAAAAACCGAGCTAAATAAGCTCTTGTTTAAAGTTCATCCCATTTTGATAAAATATAATATAAAATCGGATATATCACTTTCTTCTCTCCTTAAACTATTCCCAAATTAAATTGCTCGTTTTCTTATACTGGAAAGTTTATAACTTTTAAAAATTCTACTATTCTATTTATTGTATTTTATTAAAGTTCTTCTCTAACATTTACATTATGAATTTAATCATCCATTTTTATTAAAACCTTATTTACCAACTCTAATAATTCTAATCTATTTTATTATTATTTTTAATATTTTTCTTTATATTTATAATTATTTTTTTTACTATTTTATTTAGTCATTTTATATTTATTGTTTTTATTATAAATTTCATTATTTATTATATTATTTACTTTATGATAAATATAATTATTAATATCATCATTAATATATTATTATTATTATTTACGCATTTAAATCATCAAATTCAACTAAAGATATATTTTCGTTGAAAGGTTCTTGTTAAAGTCTTTAAACAATAAATTTAATATCTTCTGTATTTATAATCATTTTTGTTTGAATTTATGGTTATTATTGCTGATCAAAATACATTTCTAATTTAAATTTTAATTTTTATATATTATAATCATATGAATAAATATCTTGTAACTTTTAGAATATAAAAATTACAAATATAATTAATTATAATTTGCTTTACTTAACAATGAAATAATTTTAAGATAATTTGATTTTAGATTAAAATTTAATCAGTACTAATAGTTCTACTAAAAATAAGACTGAATTATAAAATAGCTTCTAATAGAACAATAAATTTATTTAATTTAATAAATAATTTTATAATAATTCTTTATAAAAAGAAGATCAAAAAAATAAATTTTAAAAATAATCGAATTCATTAAATCCATTTTAATAAAATATATAATAAAAATATTTGAATATTTAAAAACAAAAAAATATAGAAAAAAATAAATAATAAATTTAATCTAAAAATAATTTCAAAATTAGATTAGAAAAAAACTTAAAAAATATTAAAGATTAAATTAAATAAAAAGAAAAAGAAAAAGGTAATTAATAATTATTTTAACATTAGGAAAATATTATCAGATATTTGACAAATAATTTATAGAAAATTATAAATAATTATAATTTATTAATAGAAAATACATAAATCACGATTTTTAAATAATGTTTAATTAATAATAATATTAATCATATTATATTGATGCTTTTGTAAAGAATAAAATAGATTTTTAAGAATTTATGAATGTTTAAAATTTTCCTATATAAAAATTTATGACTAATAATGATATAAAATAATCTGATAGATCTAATATTATAAATACTAATTAAAGTAATATATTTACTTTTAAAAATTTAAGAAATAATAGATAGACAATAAAATTAATGCAAAAATTAATCTTTAGAAAGGTTTAAAATTATTTAAGAAGTGATCAATAAAAAAATAAACGCAAAAAAATAATTTAAACAAGATATTCAGGATAAATTTAATATTGAAATTACATAAGATAAAAATCTAATTTAGAAAAATCTTGATTTAGTGACTTTAGAAATATCAAAAAAAATTAAAAACAATGATTTGTAAAATGAAAATCCGAATATAAATTATTATAAAAATTTATAAAATTTAAGATTTAAAAGAACAAAAAGTAGTTTTTTATTTTGTGAAAAAGATAGTTAAATAAGTTAAAATTAAATAAATATAAAATAACAATTATTATAAAATCCTTTATGTTTATATTAAGCATAAAAAAAATTATATAAAGAATATTTTAATTAACATGCCGATATGTTTTTATTGAATAAAAACATTTAAAATTTTGAAATAGATTATGAAAATGATAATAAAGTTAAGTTTGCTGATATCTCACATGAAAAACAATAAGAAAAGTAAAATTAATTATAAAATTAATATATATTTGAATAATAATTATTATTGATAATTGTAAATTATTTTATTTAAGAGATAATTAAATAGATATGCAAAAAAGTATTGATGATATATAATCATATTTTAATAAAGGATTAGATATTGAAAAAATTATGTAAGAATTTTTGGATAATAATAAAAAATTAAAAAACCCCATTTTAAATTAGTTAAATGAGATAGAAAATTTTGAAATCGATTATATGAAAAAAATATTGGATCATTATTACTGTAAATTTTTAAGATAAAATATAATTTATATGAAATATATTTAATAAAAAATATTAAATTTTAAATAAAATTGATTTTTTTTTATTTATATTTAGCTGATTGATATGAGAATTAATTAAAAAAAATATTAAATAATAATAAATAGTTTATAAAATAATAAAAAAAAAACATATTAAAATAAAAAATGGATAATGAAATGTATAGTAAAAAAAAGTTTAAAGAATTAGAATATGAAAAAAATAATAATTTGATAACGCGAAGCATAAGTTGCAAAAATCAAAATTTATAATCTTAAAATAATAAATATTATAAAATCAAACGAAATATGTTTTAATTTGGAGAATAAATACATTCAAATTTTATGGCTGAATCTTATGAAGATTAAGCTGCTAATACTTACAAAGAAAATTTAATGAAAACTTTATATAATAATAGTATGAAAATTTAAAAATTAATTCTAAAAAATCCTAAAGAAGATGTTCCAAGAAGACTCAAATAAATTCTTCAATTAATTGATATAACAGAGTAATTTTAATTAATTTATTATTTTTTTTTTTATAGATCTATATCTAAAACTACGACAAACAAGCTTAATGAAAAAAACTGATAATTTTATAAATACTAATAAAGAATATTTTAATATTAAATACTTAAAATATTATATAATTCATTTATAATTATTGCTTATTGTAGTTGGTCTGTTAATTAAGTCATATTTAATTTATTACTATTATTTTTATTATTAATTTTTATTTATTAACTAAAAATTAATATAAATATTTACTTATTTTTCATTATATAAAAGGATTTAATGTTAATTAAGTGGTGATATATTCAAATATTAAATTTTATTAATATTTTAAATTGTTTTAGAAGATTGATCAAAAATAATAGAAGTCAAATTATTATGTTGTTGATTTTAATTATTTTAATCATTTGATATAGGATTTAAATAACCTTTATAAACTAAGTTTTAGTCTACATAAATCATAACTTATTTTACCGCTCTTTCTTTGGTTTTTGTATAATTATAAATATTAATGCAACTAATTATTTAAATTTAATCAAAAACTAATAAAATTTCATTTACGTTGAGATTACTATTGTTTTCATAAGAAATATTGCTATTACTATTTAAGAAAGGTACCAGCCATTATTTTTCTTCTTAATTTTAATTTTAACTAATTAAATTAAATAAACATCTATTATCGTGACTCATTCCTTTTAAATGAGTTATATCTTTGTAAGGTTTGCTTTCAATGTAAGTATTTTTATTTACCAACTACTAACCTTTATTATTATAAATTTCTATTTTATTAAGTCCAACATAATACAAATCTCCATAAGTCTATAATAATTTTATTTTTACGCTGAATCCTATAGGCATCTGCGTTTATTCATTACTATTACTGAGCTCAAAGATATCAGATTTTTATTCATTATTTATAATATCTTAAATCATTATAGATTGAAAGCTATTTGTCTAAGATAATTCATGATTGTGTAATAAAATACTACCTATATTTTAATTATCTACTATTAAATTTATATGCTTTAATGCTCTTTTGTTACTCAAATTATTTATTTTTATACATTTTACTGTAGTCAAATGTTTAAAATTTATACTAATAACACATTAATTATTTATAGAATATTGGTTTTCCCAAGTTGAGTTCTAATTGTTGTAATCTATTATATTTTAAAGACATTTTTTATCATCTATTTACTTATAAGGATTACAATCTATTTGATTATTGTTAATAAATATTATTTAATCTTTCTCATCAATTAATTATAATTTGTTTAACCCAAAATAATTTTAATCTCCGTAATTTTATATAATTTTAAACTAAATTTAATTTTTTATATACAACAATTAATACTATTATTTATATCTTGTTTCTGGTCTAAATTCAGGATAAATCATTTCATTTTAATTAATAACTTGTTAATTATTTGTTGTTGTAATGGGTCTTTAAATATATTAATATTAGTTTAAATTACTAATCTTATTTTCAAGATTGAAATTTTTATTTTAAAATTAAATATTTAACCAATCATTTAATAATAATTAATTAATTATATGATTATTTTTAGTAAAAAGAATAATTTCAAACATGGTTCGTAAATCAATAATTCCTTAAGCTTTTTGAATCTAACCTTTGAATATAATTTAATTATCAATAGATATAATAATATCTTTGACTCCTCTATAACTATGAATTCTGCTTTTATTATAATTCCATATTCTAATCATGGAAATTTTTTATTAATTTTATAAATCTATTACTATTTTATTTTTCATTTATTGATATTAAAATGGTGCTAACCACATATTTTAATCATCAGTAGTTATAAATTTATCATTTATTATTTTTTCTATAGTTCTAGGATCTTTAATTTCTTGATTTTAATATTCAGGAAGTATGTTTATGTCTGTTGGCTAGCTTTTTATTTGATTTTTAAATATTTAAATTTTCATACCTTTTTCATTAAATATTTCAATTCCTGAAATTCCAACATAAAATCTATCTCCCCAAGTAGATTCTATATCTATTTATATAATTTATCCTTTTGGTTCATTTTTTACAAAAGTTTAATTTTATTAAGATACATTTTATTAAACTAATTATTATTAAGTCTATTAATTTTATATTGATTTATTTAAAGATTCTTGTAAATTTTGGGTCTCAAATTAATCCTAATTGTGCATATGAAGTCTTCCTTTATTGGTTTGATTAAAATATGATAAAGATTGTCTAAATTAATCTTTAAGATAAGTCTAGTTTTCCTCTTAAAGAGTTATTATCAAATCGATTGCTTCGTAAGTCAAAGGTATAAATGTCAGGCTAGCCTTATTAAGTTATCCAACCCATTCTAAATTATCATTAAGGTATATTTCAATATCTTTTATTCCTTTGCTTATTTCTAATTCACTTCTATCAAAATTATGAATCTTCATATAAAAAATATTATTTTAATTATCATCTATTATTAACTCAATCTATAATTCATTTAAATTTTCTATTAAACAATCTTTGTCTTCTTTTAATAAATTTTTACTACTTTCATTTTATATTTTTGTCTTATTTTTATATATATTCACTTCTTTTATTACTATTTAATTGTTGTTATCATCAAAAATCTATATATATCTTAAACCTACATTATAATTACTTCCCCAACTACTGTGTACTATTATTCTTATTATTTTTGAATCTTAAATTGATTATGTCTACTTAATTGTTTCATTACAACTTTTTATCTATTAATTTTATTATCATAATAATGATTATTATAATTAATTTTGATTTGGTTTATAACTTAATTAATGAGTACTGAATAATTTATCTTATTCTTAATCTAATTCTTCACTAGATTCACTAAAACATTCATCTTAAATTTATTTATTTAAATAGTTTTCTTTAATATTTTTGCTATTTTTATCATTTTATATATTTTTAATAAAATTATCTTTTTGTTATAATTCGATATTATCATTTTAATCCATTTTTCCTTTTTCTTCTTTTCTATCTTAAAAAACTTATTTATTATTTTATTTTTTAAATAGAAAATCTGCTTATAATAGAGATTAAACATCTTCATCTCCTTTGTCTATTTAATTTATAATTTATTCAAGTTTATTTATTTCATTTATATCTAATTATTAAATTTTTTATAATAAATTAAACATTAGTTATTATTTATTATTTAAATTTTATTATCTATCTACTTAATATTATTAATTATTAATAATTTTTTCTTTATTAAATTATGTTTAAGGTCTATTATAATTTGTATATTCTTCATTAAAAAGTATTTGTTTATCATTTTTCTTTTTATTTTTGATTTTAAAAATATTTTTATTTTAATTTTATAAATTTTATTAATTATATTATATTGATTACTATTATTCTGCTTATTTTATATGAGTTTATTAAAAATCCTATTAATTTTTTTAATTATTATTTATTTGATTATTTTATTCATAAATTAATTCTTTTGTATTTAACAAACTTTATTTAACTTAAAAAATACTATGATTATCCATAATCAATATAGCTTTTTTCAAATATTCTTCATCATCTTCTTAATCTTCTATAATATTATTATATATTTAATTTTAATTTTTATAATTCATTTTATTTTTTTCTTCTACCTTAAAAATATTTTGAATTTTATCATTCCATTTATTTCAATCACTTTTAATTATCTAGTTTTAATTATTTAAATTATTTATATTGAGCTATAATTATTAAGATAAATATACTTGAGTTATTTAATTTTATATATTTTATTCATTAACTGAAATAGATTATTTTTATTGAAGTTCTTTTTAATAAATTTTATTTTTATTATTTTTGATTTAAAACATTTTATTAAATTTAATTAATAAAAAATAAAATATTTATAAATAATAAATATAAAAATTTATTGGAACAGAATATAAAATAATGATATATAGTAAAGGATTAAAGATATAAATGATCAGAAATCCTTGAAGAGATGTTCTAATTCTTCTGAGAGAGGTTAAGCATTTCTTTTGGAATCAGGATAACTTTCAAACCAACTGTTGTCCTCTTCATTCTTCAAATAAGGAATCCAAGGAGCAGGAATATCTTTATTATAAACCTGTTCCCAATCCACTCCTTTGAACCACTTGTGTCTTAAAATAGATTCACCATTATCATTTGCACCCAACCTCATATTGATATCCGGGTTTAACAGTTTCCTTATTAAGTCTTTTGCCCTTAATTCAAAAAACTTAGGAAACTCAATAATACCAGCTATTATCTTATTATATATCCCTTATGGCTCATTATCATAAAATGGAGGATAACTATATATCAAATTTTATTATCATTTTTTATTTTTAATATCATATTATTTATTACCCTGATAACATTTCAAATATTAGAATCCCTACCGCCCACCAGTCTACACTCTTTCCATAACCACTATTGTTATTACCCTTAACTATTTCAGGTGCAAGGTATTCAGGGGTTCCTTTTATTATTAATATAATTATGATGATTATTATTATGATATTGATGATTATCATAATATAATAATAATGATATTAATAATTATATGACAATTAAAATAATGCAATTATAATAATCAAAAATGATATAAATAATTATATGATAAGGATATGATGAATACCACAAAGAGTATAAGCTCGATCATTGATTTTTTTAGCGAATCCGAAATCGGTGATTTTAATATGTCCATCTTTATCGATCAAAAGGTTTTCTGGCTTAAGATCTCTATAGATGATATTTTGAGAATGTAAATAGTTGATACTGAGTATGATTTAAGTGGCATAGAAAAGACTGACATCATTAGAAAACCTTCCATCTTTCCTGAGTCTACTGAAAAGTTCGCCTCCAGAGACATACTCTAATAACATATAAACATATTTATTATCTTGGAAACAAGTCACCATCTCAACAATGAAAGGATGTTATATTTCCATCAGAATCTGTTTCTCATTCTTTATATGATCAACTTGGTTCAGTCTTACTATCTCTGTCTTCTTTAGCATCTTCAAAGCGTATACTCATTTTGTCTTTTCCTTCTTTATCTTCACTTGACGCACTCTTCCAAATGTCCCTGTTCCTAATGTCTCTTATATTATCAAATCATTTATATTCAACTATTCATATATATTATCATCTGAATATCCTTCCTTTTTCTTTATTTTCTTTTATATCAATATGTCTATATCATTTATATTCTTTTTAACTTTTTAATTATTGTTGTTTGATGAAGAAGATACATCTTTTTTTATCTATTTTAAATTCAAATTGTCTAGTTTTTTTTTTAATTCTTGAACTTCAAAATTCTTTTTATTATTCTAATTCATTTTATTTAATTTATATAGCCTGTAAATTATACTTTAAATATAAAAGGAATTTTATAATAAAAATTATTAATAAATAATTTTATTTATATTTGATAATAATAAAATAATTATGACTACAAAAATAATAACAAATTTCTTAAAAAAATATTTTAAAAATTTAGATAATAATATTGAAAATAGTTTAATATAAGGTATGAATAATTAAATATTTAAATAGGTTATATTTAATTAAGAGATTTATAGCTAAATGACGAGTTTTTTGAATCGTTGAATTTGGATGTTAAATTACATGATAGCAAAATTGGATTTATATAAATTTAGTATCCTTATTTGAAAAATATTTTTAGTTACCATGTATATAAAAAATATTTATATTTTAGCCTATCACTATTGAAATCAATAATGTCACACTTAAAATAGAAATAAATCAAAGAAATAAAAATAAAAATATAAAAAAAAACACAAACACTGATTATGAATATCAAATTAAATAATAGGCTTTAAAAAGTTTTGAAGAATAACATGAAAAGAAAGACAATTAAAATAAAAAAACTTAAATATCTTATTTGATTCAAATTTTGAAAAATCTAAATATTCAAATAAAAAACATTAACTTTATTATATTATGTCAAGTAAAAATATATATTCAAATATAATTAATACGGTTAATTTAATAATATTATTTTTTTTATATTATATTAATTAATGAAAATTAGACTAATGTATACTAAATAGTGAAACTATAATTAAACATTTAAAAAGTAAGTTTCTAATAATAAGATTAAGATAATATTAATAATAACAGCAAATAAAATTAAAGCTAAATTTTGATGGAAAAGTAGATTTAAATATAAAAAATTAATCTTTATATTTAATAATTTAACCAGTTTGACTTATTTAAGCTAATTGAATCTAACTATAAACTTGAATAAGTTGATGAAAAAATAATTGATGAGCTTAATATAGAAATAAATTTCAGCTTAGAAAATCAGTAAGGACAACTGAAATTAGATATAAATAAAATATAACTTTATTTAAATATAGTAAAACTAAGGGCTTTTAATTTATTAATGTAACAAATTAAATATTTTGATATCAATAGACCTTAAGTATCTGTCAAATAAAAACCAGAATTATGGTGGTAGTATTTTACAAAAAAAATCTTATAAAATTTGTAATTAAAAAAAATAAATAAAAATATAATTAAACATTTTTTAAGCATCAAAAAGTATGTCGAAAATTATGTTAAACTTAAATTAAATCCAGATGCAATGACAGAACAAAACTTATAGGAATTATAAAATTTTGAAAAAAAAAATAGTTTACATTAATTATTTACTTTAAGATAAATTTGTTTAAAATAAATTGATATTGTTTAGTAAAAAATTAAAACAAATGAATACTTATAAAAATTGAATCCAAAATAAATAGCTTAAAATAATTGTCAAATTGTTATTAATCAAATTTTAAATTCACAATCCATTGAATATTAATATTAAAAGGATAAAAATAATAATTTTATGGAAATCTAATAATTATTAATATTTTTATAAATTGAATAAATATATATAAATTATTGAGATATAAATTACAAATAATAAATGAAATAACATTAAAAATTACTTGACATAACTATATATTAATTATCAGATATAAATAATAAGTAATTTTTCAACTCTAAAAAGAAAAAAATAATGATTAATTCAATTTAAAAATAAGAATCTTATAAATTTATGCAATAATTTCATAAATATTTTGATAAAATTAATTGTGAGGATGAAATAATTGATAATTAACAAAAAAATTAAATCAATTATTTAATATTTTCAATAGGCAGAATTGATTTTGAAATACAACTTAAAAAGATAAAAAAATCGAATTGTGATAAACTATTCAATTCATATAAATTTAATTTAAATATTAAAAAATTGACATTAAAAAGCATGGATAAAAATGACTATTAAAACATTATTTACATTCCGAATATTAATCTAAATAATTAAGAAGTTTAAAGAAGTTTTTAATTAAATATCGATACAGTAAAATTCATTATAAATAAAAGTCTTATAAAGCAGATATAAATTATTGATTAATTGTCTTAAATTGATCCTTACAATTTATATTTTTTAAAATCTGATTAAAAAATAATAAACTAATATTATAGAATTTAATAAAAATAAATTTATGAAAAATTATTTGTAAATCACGTAAAGAAAATAAGAAAAAATTAAATACTTTTTCATATAAATTCATTTGAAATAGAAATAGAAACTAAAAATAAATCATCCAACCATTAATTTAAAATTCAAATATAATTTTCAAATATAGATTATTTAAGAAATTTTGATTAACTGAACTAAGTTAAAATATAAATTTCATAAATTAATAGTTTTTTAATAACTTAATAAAATAATTATTTAGAAGAGTTTAAAATTCTAAATAATAATAATTTATAAATAAAGATTATTGAAAATTCTTAAAAATTCTAATTGAATTAACGTAATTTTTTGTAAAGCTATTATATTCCTTAATTCTTAATAGACATATAAATTAATAATATTGAAATAAATTTTCTGTTGAATTAGATAGTTTAATTGAAATTATTTAGTAAAATTTTTAACAATAAAATAAATTTAAAATAATACTATAATGAAAATATTAAAATTCCTTTTCATTCAAAGTATATTTTTTAATCTGATTAATTGTGAAACTATGAGAAAAAGTAAGTTGTTTTTAATAAATAATATAATCAAACAAGAAATATTTAAAATAATATAAATGACTAATTTTATATAAACTTGAAATCAATAGATACTGAAAGTTTAAATTAAAATATGACTAAATTTAATTACTTGAATTTAACACTTAATATTGAATAAATTAAATTATAGTTAAAATCAAATAAAAATAATCAAATATTAATTTTTTAATTAATTTTATAAACTATTTTAGTTAAAATGAAATAAAATATAATTAAAAAAAAAATTATAATATCTTTTGATAAAATAAATTTAGTAAATATAAATAATATTTAAAATGAATAAATATAATTTAATAATTAGAATATAGAAAATATTATATAATTTTAAAAAAATTAATTTTTTCTCAATAAAAGAATAAATAAAAAAAGATAATAGTAACTTATTAAATCAGACATAATAATTGAAATATAAATAAATTATATGTAAACAGATAAATTAAAAGGAAAACAATAAAAATTATATGAATTTATTTAAATTTTTAATAAGTTTTAACTATTTGAAAATATTTCTTTTAAAATATATCTAAATAATGTTATATTTTCATTATCTTTAGATTTAATAATTAATTTTTATAAATAATTATTTGAATCTTTTGAAGAGAGTAAATAAGTATAAAATAAAAAAGAAAATGGAAACTAAAATATTTTTAAAAAATATAATAATCATAAAAAAACAAATAAAATTATATTTAATATATAGAAATTTTATATTCCTTTGTTTACTATAAATATATCTGATTAAAAATTTAATATACTTTATACTGTTTCTTTCTCTAATTTATTTATATAGAATAAAATTTAATAATTCTAAAAATTATTTATTAAGAATTTTAAAATTGATTCCTCAAATTTAATATTTAGCGATTATAATAGTAAAATTTATTAAAATTTTATTAATATTGGATATTTATCAAATAATAGCAAGGAGTTATAAGAAGGAAATTTTATTTTTTCATTAAAATAGATTAATGAATAAAATCTTATTAAAATTGTTAGATTAAATATATAAAATAGTTAATTAGTTTTTTTGAATATTATAATAAATAGAATGAAATTATTTATTGAAAATATAGTAGAAAAACTTGAAAATCAAAATAAATAAAGTTAAAAAATAAAAAAAGATTTTAAAAATAAAAAAATTAATGAATAATTTGACATCTTTTTAGAAATTTCTCTAAAAAATATTAAATTAATAATTCCAAAGAATTCTTTGAGTGATTAAATATTAACATTGTCAGTTTAGAAAATTGGATTATATTAAAAATAAGAAATTTCTAAATATTAAGATAATTTAATTTAAAAAAGTAGCACAAAATATATTTAAATTGAATAAGAAAATATACAAAAAAAAAAGACTTTAATTTCAGATTAAACATCAGATTTGTCATCTATAACAAGCGATAGTGAAATTTTCTTGTCATCTGATGAATCAATTGTTTAATCTGAAAATATTTCATTATAATAAACTAAAAATAAATTTGATAAATTATTATAAAATCATTAAGAAAATGATAATTAGGTAAAACAAAAATCAGAAAAATTAATAAGTTAATCAGACTTATCAATTTAAGAAAGTTAAAGTTATAAAAGTTTTATTATCGATTAAAATTTATTAGACAAAAATACAAACAATATAGATTCTATATAATAATAAAATAATAAAAATAAAACGTTAAGATCTATACAATCAATATAAAAAGATAATAAAAATGAAAAAGAAAAAAAATATATATTATTATTAGATTAAATAAACTTAAGAACAGATTTTGTGAATAATTAACTAAAAGATAAAGATTTAGTACTTTATATAGGAAACAATGTAATAGAATTGGATATAATAAATAAGAAAGATATTTTAATCGATATAGAAACTATGAATGTTGATATTTAGACAAAAGATTATAACAATATAATTGTTAAATAGTATATTTAAGAAAACTTATAAGAAAAAATAAATAATAAAGATGATAAGAGTAAAAGCTAGTTAAAATTCGACAAAATAATAAAACTTAAAGTTAATATGGCATTGTTAAATGTTATTAAAGATGAAAAGTTTAGACCTATTGATATAGCTTATATCTCAACAGAAAAATCTTTTAAAAAAAATTTTTAACTGATTGCTTATATAAAACTAAATAATATTTTTTTAACTTTTTAAAATAATAAAATAAATATTGAATGCTAAAGAATAAATATAAATCAAAGTAAAATATCCAATTATACATATTTCAGTAATAATAAATCTAAAAATGATGAAGATTTAGATTCAAAAAATATTTATGAAAATAATTAATAAATATAGAATTAT
>Ga0315908_10001006_pt1 | contig 21754 bp, 22 predicted proteins | sample LakEriMetagenome_12_FD_203520 | JGI IMG/M metagenome (GOLD analysis project Ga0315908, IMG submission 203520) | Freshwater fungal communities from buoy surface, Lake Erie, Ohio, United States - Buoy 4 MA124 | ecosystem: Environmental > Aquatic > Freshwater > Lake > Lake biofilm | place: USA...
ACCCCTTCGCCATGCCTTAACCGGCTACTGGTCGCGGCGCATCGACGCTGAACATCGCATCGTCTACTCCATCAACGCGGGCGACCTGCTGATCGCCCAGCTCCGTCACCACTACTGACTCCTGAAGCGGATCGGCAGGTGACAACTGCGGCTTTGAAGTCGTCATCTATTTTGCCTCTATGGCAACGCCATGAGTGGTGTGTGTTGTTCTGTACGGTCTGTACAGAATTAGGGAGAGCTTTCAACACCCAACCCAACCCCTGCTGGTCGATCGCGATCACCTTGGTGCTCAGGTGGGCGCATGCCAGGGCTGCGGCATGGCGAGCAGTTGCTCAATGCTGGCCTGATCCAGGGCGGCAGCGCCGGGATCCTCCAGATCAGCCAGCAGGGCCGTGGTCTGCTCTGGCGTCAGGGAAAACAGCGCGCGATCCAGAAGTACATCCCGCTCCCGCACCTTGCGCTGCAAAGCCTGCAGTTGCTCCTGAAGCGGATCGGCAGGTGACAACTGCAAGTTTGTAGTTGTCATTCATTTTGACTCCGGGGCAACGCCATGCGTGGTCTGTCTAGTTTTGTACGTTCTGTACAGAATTAGGGAGAGCCTTCAGCACCCCACCCACCGCCTGGCCGGGTTTCAACCACCCTGCCGCTCCAGCCGGCAGCTTCCTTAATTTGCCCCAATAGCCACCGGCAACCGAGAGCTCAGCCACCCCCCATCGGCCCAGGCCTGTGCCAATTCCAGCTGCAGCACCCCCGCTCCAGCGGGCTGGGCCCGGAAGCCATTGCTGGCCTCCAGCGCATCGAGCACCACCCGGTTTTGGGCTACGCCGCTGCCCAGCTCGCCATGCAGGCCATAGGCCGGTCCGCAGCGCATCAGCACCTGGCCCCGCCAGATCGGTTCGGCCGGCTTACCCAATGAATAGGTGATCGGGCCAGAGGCAGTATCCATATGCAGCACCACGCTGCGGCCCGCCAGGTTGCAGGCCGGTGCCAGCGCAGCCATATCGGCCAAGCCCCGCGCCTGGAGCAAATCACCGCGCACCAGCTCCAAGGTGCGCTGGGCCACGGCCCGCTCCCGCAGCAGCCGGCCAAAGCGCTGGCTGGTGGCGCCCTCCGCCACCAGCGCCTGCAAGATCACACCACTGAGGCCGCAACCAATCGCCAGGGCCAGCAGCAACTCCACCAGCGAAAACCCTTGCTCCCCTTTCACAACGCCTCCTCGGCGCGGCAGGCGCTGCTGCTAGGCGAATCGCCCGGCGCCCCCTCATAGCGGCCCTGCCGCACCACCCCTAGCGGCAGCGACATCACCAAACAACGACGCAGCTCCGTGCCCGCTGCGCTGATCACCACCGTGCCGCCATCAAGCACCAGGCCGTTGCTGCTGAAACGCAAGGCACCAGGCAAGTTGGAGCCGATGACCACATGGGGTTCCACCTCCACATCAGGCTCGCCGCAACCGGGCAGGCTGCCACCACTGGGCTGGCGCCAACCGCTGGGGCCCAGCTCGAGCGCACAGGGCTGGCCGAGGCTCTGGGCTTGGCGGCGCGCCTGCTCTATGCCCCAACCCAGCCGCCGGCTGGTGGTTTCCACCCGCATCCGCGCCAAGCTGCGCTGGCCGCCATCGATGCCCAGACTGGCCAGCAAACCCAGCACACTCACCGTCACCAGCAGCTCAGGCAGGCTCAAGCCAGCACTGGCCTGGCGTTGCTCAGAGCGCCGCATCGCTCGGCTCCGCTGCAGGTTGGGATCCACACAAGCCGTAGGCCGCTGGACTAAGCCAGCGCTGCCGCTGCTCACCACCAGCACCAGTCACCTGCAGCCTCACCAGGGCACCCGGCTCGGCGCTCACCTGGCGCACGAGGCCCTCGCCGCTGGGCAGGCTTTGCAGATGGGCCGCAAGCCTGCTGCTGGCGGCAGTGCAATCAGCCGCGATCGGCGTGCCGGCCAGGGCCGTGAGCTGGGCCTGGCTAGCCAGGAGCGCTGCCTCCAGCTGGGCCGCCTGCTGCTGCTGCACCTCCGCCTGGCGCGCCCAGCTGGCGCTACCCGACCACAACTGCAAGGAGCAACTCGACGAGGTCACAAACATCGCCGAAGCCACCATCGCTTCCACCAAGTTCATGGCGCCACCCCATTGCTGGTGCGACCACGCAAACCCAGCTCCCGCACTGCCAGCAGCTGCTGGCTGCCGGGGCCCTCAGGGGTCAGGGCGCGGGCTAGCTCCAGGCCGTAGGCCGCCCGCAGGGCGCGGGGCTGCTCCGCCGTGGGCTGTAGCTCCAAGGTGGCGGCAGCTCGGCCCCGCTGCAGGCCACCGGTCGCAAGGGCGCCATCCCAATGGGGGCCATCAAAAGCCACAAGGCGGTAGGCCACCGGGCCCACCTGGCCGGTATGGCCCACGGCGGGGGTGGTTGGCGCCGCCAGCAGGTGCTGGGCCGCCGACATCAACTGATCTTCCGCCTGCCGCAACCGCTGACCGGCCTGCACCTGGCTGCGGGCCTGCAGCGCCGCCGCCTGCAGCGAAACGCTGCTCAGCACTAGCAGCAGCGAGGCTGTGGCAGAGAGGGGCAACAAAAAACCAGCCGCCATGGGAGGAGGGCTAGCTACGGAGCGGGGGAACTGGGCCATGGGGCACCTGGCGCACAACGACCCGATTAGTGTTCCCACGGACGGCAAAGTCCTTGAAATTGCTATTGGCTCTGCTGCTGCTCAAGGCAGTTGTTTTGGTAGTGGTGTTGCTGATGCGCGCCAAAGTGATGCTGAAGCGGCGGCGCCATTTCATTGCTCAGCCTTGCGGTGCTGTTTATTGATGTAAACAAGTTGAAAGCAATCAACGACACCTACGGCTGCTGGGCATCCTGGATCGCTCCGCCACCGGCTACTCCTCGCTCAACTTGTTAAATACTCAGCAGCCAAATGAGATAACAAGCGATCGCCGTTAGCTACAGCGCTGCCATTGGTGCTGGCACCTAGGGCTGTCTACGCACAGGCACTGTCGAAGACTTCCTCAAGACCGGATCCTGTCGCTGGTTGAGGGGCTTCCTGCTGACGCTGCCGGTTACACCTTTTCAGCACCAGCACTGAAAGAACGCGAATATCGACTCGACGCTCGATGATGTGATCGCCCCTATCTTGGTGAGACGCTTTCCAACCCGATCTATCCCGGAGGTATGCGCCATGGGCGGCATCACCGCTCAGATCGAGGCCCTAGCGAAGTCCTGCTTGGTTTTAAGGGACAGGACGACCTAGCCGCATGGTTCGCCAGACTCTCCTGAATTCTGTACGGGTTGTACAGATTTCAGGAGACAATTTTTTTAAGGCCCATCCACCCCAGAAATCACCCCGACCAGCAGCGCCCTACTGGTTCAGCTTGAGCACGGCCATGAAGGCTTCTTGGGGCACATCAACCTTGCCCATTGCCTTCATGCGTTTTTTGCCCTTGGCTTGCTTTTGGAGTAGCTTTTTCTTGCGGGAGATGTCACCGCCATAGCATTTGGCTAGCACATCTTTACGCATGGCACTGATGCTTTCGGAGGCGATGATGCGGCTGCCGATCGATGCCTGGATCGGAATTTTGAACTGCTGGCGAGGGATCAGCTCCTTGAGTTTTTCCACCAAGCCCTTGCCTACGTTGTAGGCCTTATCACGATGCACGATGGTGGTGAGTGGGTCGGCTTTTTCGCCATTGATCAATACATCAAGACGCACAAGCTCATTTTTGCGGTAGCCTATCAGGCTGTATTCCATTGAGGCATAGCCCTTGGTTCGCGACTTCATTTGATCAAAGAAGTCTGTAACCACCTCAGCCAGCGGCATCTCGTAGTGGAGGGTTACCCGATCGGTGGTGATGTATTTCATATCGATGAATTCACCGCGCCGCTCCTGGCACAGCTCCATCAGGGCGCCGTTATAGATATTCGGGGTATAGATCTCGAGCTTCACATAGGGCTCTTCTATGGATTCACGCCTTTGCGGATCGGGCAGGGTGGCTGGGTTATCAACCATCATGACGGTATTATCGAGCATGTTCACCTGATAGATCACCGATGGCGCGGTAACAATCAAATCAAGGTTGTATTCGCGCTCCAGCCGCTCCTGCACGATCTCCATGTGCAGCAAGCCAAGGAAGCCACAACGGAAACCAAAGCCCATGGCGCTACTGGTTTCCGGCTCATATTTGAGCGCCGCATCGGAAAGCTGCAGCTTGTCTAGGGCTTCGCGCAGATCAGGGTATTGGTCAGCATCGGTGGGAAACAGTCCGCAGAACACCATTGGCTTGGCCTCGGTGTAACCGGGCAGGGGCTCGGCGGCAGGATTGGATGCCAGCGTGATGGTGTCGCCAACGCGGGCGTCGGCCACTGCCTTGATCGAAGCGGCCATGTAACCCACCTCGCCGGCATGGAGGGAATCCACCTGGCGCTGATCGGGCGCCATCACGCCCACCTCATCCAGTTCCACCACCTTGCCGCTGGCCATCAGCAGCACCTTGTCGCGCTTGCTGATCGAGCCGGAGATCACGCGGAAATACACGATCACGCCCCGGTAGGCGTCGTAGTAGGAGTCGAATATCAGGGCCCGCAGCGGCTCGGCCACTTTGTCGGCGGGAGCCGGCACTCGGTCCACCACGGCCTGGAGGATTTCGGGCACTCCGAGACCAGTTTTTGCCGAGCACTGGATGGCATTGGAGCAGTCGAGCCCAATGATTGCCTCAATTTCTTCAGCGATGCGGTCTGCATCAGCACCGGGCAGATCGATCTTGTTGAGAACAGGAATGATCTCAAGATTATTTTCAAGGGCCAGGTAGACATTGGCCAGGGTTTGGGCCTCCACCCCCTGGCTGGCATCCACCACCAGCAGGGCGCCTTCACAAGCTTGCAATGAACGGCTTACCTCATAGGAGAAGTCGACGTGGCCGGGAGTATCAATTAGGTTGAGAATGTAGCTCTCACCGTCGGCCGCGGTGTATTCCATGCGGGCTGGCTGGAGCTTGATGGTGATGCCGCGTTCGCGCTCAAGCTCCATGTTGTCGAGAAACTGCGCCTGCATGTCGCGAGCCGCAACGGTGCCGGTGTCCTGCAGGAGCCGGTCGGCCAGGGTGGATTTCCCGTGGTCGATGTGGGCAATGATGCAGAAATTACGGATCCGCTGAACGGGAACGTCGGTCATCGCGCCGGCGGAGGCCTCATGGGTGCTCCTGCCAGCCTAGGAGACGGGAGCCTGGGGCGAAACGGCCAACTGGCCTACCAATCGAGGGAGCGCCTCCAACTACCCGCAAAGAAATCGACAAACCCATAGGATTGCCAATTAATTATCAGCCAACACCATATTCATGGACCAATCGCACCTTCCCAAGCCGCAAGCCCGAGAGGATCGCCGGCTTGTGAATCGGGAAGAAGGTCTGAACCTGCTGTTTGCCGCTGCCCAGGATGTGGCAAGGGAGGAGGGCAAGCTGGCTGATGGCGTCTATGGCTCCCTGGAGCAGTCGCGCATCAGTGCTACCAGCTTCACACTGGTGAGTGCCAGCGGCCAGTTGATTGCGCGGGTTTCCCTGGCTAAGACAAGGGAGGTGATGGGTATGCGGCGTCAAATCGCGCGGGATATGACTCGCAAGGCAGGGCTGGAGATCACACCCTACGCAAACGACCAGTCAAATAAACGCAATTTCTTTACTCTCCCCGACGAAGTCCGGGCCCTTGCCTGGGCGATCAGCAATGGCCGTAGGTTCCCGGTTAAGGGCTACCAGAGGCGCGACATCTGGATCGGCCTGCTGCTTTTGATCCCAGGCATCATCCCCGGGGTGCTGTATCTGGGCTGGATCGCATTGAAACGCTGGCGCTATGAAAAAAACCTAAAAGAGCTGGTAGCTCGCTGGGTCACCAACGGACGGCCAAACCCAGCCCAAAACCTATTCGCCCATTTCCACCTGGACTAAGCCAGGCGAAGGCCCAAATGAGCAGCGAAAGCACCACCGCAGCCCCCGCCAAGGTGTGCGAGTCCTGCAGCAGCCGGGCGGGGGGGGGGGCCATGCCGCGGCCGGCAACGGAGGAAGTTGAATGCTGAGTTGTTAAAACTGCCGGTGCAGCAAAATGGCAGAGCAACTGATTCGTAATCAGTAGGTGGTCGGTTTAAATCCGACCTCCGGCTTTCTCAACAAATCAAAACAGCGTCTCAAACGCCAGCTCCCAAACGGTCCATTGGCGTTGTCTTGACGCAAGTGGCAACCGGTTCCACTGCGGCATCCCGTATCAGCATTTGGCGCTGACCACTGCAAAGAGCCAGCAGCAAGCTGAGAACAACACTGGCCGTCAGCGGCCGCAGATCGTCCTGCTGCGTGGGTTGGGCGAGGCCCTACCCACGCAGATAAGAAAAGGCTCAAACACCCAACTAAGCGCTAACGCACGCCTATGGTTGAAGGAAAGACCGAGTAGGCAGCCAGCAAGCTGACACACCTCCGCTCTGACAGACGCCCAGGACCTTACCCATCCCGGACAAACCGACACAAACCAGCAACACGCAGCATCCCGTAAAGGTTCCACCATGTCGCAGCATCTGAAGCTCAGGCTCCTCGCCAGCCTCAGGACCAAAGCCGCGTCCGACGGCTACACCCTCACCCCAGCGGTGCTGCTGGTGATGGGGCTGATGGTGGGGGGCCTCGGGGCGGTGGCCCTGAGCAACTGGTCCAGCCTCTCCGCCCTGCTGACAGGCACCGATGCCCATCAGATTGCGGACATGGGGGCTGATCGGATCATCGCGAACTGGAGCGACAATGCCCAGAACCGGCAGCTGCTGGTGGCGGGCAGCACGGCACCTAGCACCTGGAGCACCACCAACCCCGCCCTGCAGAGCCCCTGTGTGTCAACGCAGAGCGCAAGACCTGGCGGAACCGGCTATCCAACCAGCCTGGCGGTTGCACTGAAGGACGGTCAGTTCCGGAACCTGGACGACATGACCCAGGTTGCCACCGGCACCCAGCGATTCCGCCTCGTGGCCGTCAGGTACACCACCGGCCCAAATACCGGCACGACCGCTGAACTCCAGAACCGCCGTTCGATCTATCGGACCTTCACAGCTGCGGCTTCTCCGTCCTGGAGCCAGACCAGCTCGCTCGGAACATTGCCGGTTGGAAGCAACTTCAACCAACTGATCAATCTGGACGATCCGGATGGCGGCGGCAGCGTGGCTGGCGGCAACAACACCGGCTCTATCGCGATAACAGTGGAAGGCAGAGTTTACAAGTCCGATGGCTCGTATTCTACTTATATCACCACAAAGGAATACGAAATCCTACCCAAATGCTGCGGCGGCTCCCTCGGTGGCAACAACTCAGGACGCCTTGGCGCTGATACACGTTTCTGCGGTGTTGAGTTCGGCATGGTGGTTGGGATCAACAATGGACGTTTCTTCTCGCAGCAGGCGAACGATCGATACACCACCCGCAACTCCACGAATCAGGTTGTCAACCTGGCATCCCTTGTCGGCGTCGTCGCCGACCCGAACCACACTTGGACACGCTATTCGGTAAGCCCGTTATTCAACGGATCACAGATCGGCTGCCGAACGGTCCCCAGTCTCTGCAACGTGGGTTCAGATACGAATGATCGGGTTCCCGGAGACGCAAATACGATTCGCAACAGCTATGGCATCCCCGGAACCGGAGGCACGACAGCCTCTGTGCCCGGACCCTGTCCCTATACAAGCCTGTTGGGCAGCAATACCTACGGCGACCAGAAGTCCATTGACGGAAGAGCCGCTGGCTGCATTCCCTTTGCACCGGTCTACTTCTCCACAGGTCTGCCCAGCATTGCCAGCCGCTACACCCACAACTGGACAGCCAACGGCAATCCCGACATTGTCAGCAGGACTGCAGTCAACAGCAGCAACTTCCCTACCAGCTACGGCGGCTACCCGTCGTTCATCATCAATGGATCCGGCATCGGCGACGACACGCTCCGGATCTGGTTGCGCGCCAACAGCTCAAACCAGCTAGCCGCTGCAACCGGCAATCCGGCAGGACTGACTCCTTACCTGGAATACTGCAATACCAAGTACCTACCCAGCAATGTGTGTGCCAGCGTTTTCCCGAGCGGTGGCTCCAACATTCATACCTGGGCCGTTGTTTCCCAGGGTGGCAACGTTCCAACCAGCCGCACCGACACCATTGCCATCGGCGATACATTCAATAATTCCACAGCCGTAACCACCCCGGAAACCGGATTCGCTGGCTACGCCGCTGGCTCAACCCCACGCTGGCCCTCCGTCTGGACCGAACGCGACCAGAACGGCATCGGCATCGCAACTGGCGACCTGATTGTCCGCAACATCACCGCTCCAACAGCAATCGGATCGGCGGTCACCTTCCGTGATGACGGCACTGACCAAGGCGCTACCGTCACGAACTATCCAGCCATCGCCAGGGCTGTCAATCTGTATGCCCTGAGCGCTCCGGTGCTTGAGTTCACCTTTACCCGTACCCGTGCCTCGGCTGCGGCTTCAACCTCAGCGTTGAGTCTGGACTACGCCTTCGCGAACCAAGTCACTACGAATGCGGCGATCGGAACGGCAGGAGCCGCAGATCCAGCCGGCTGGCAGCAACTGGCAACCGTCACGGCGGATGGCGGGGTTGCCGTGTTCAACAGCGCAACCAATCGCAGTACCGGCACCAGTGGCGCGTGCAGCCAAGCCACTGCATCCCCATACTCCTCCTCACTGACGGCCGCCCCAGGCCCTCTGTTCACCTGCAGGATTCAGCTTCCCGCTGCAGCAACAGGCGCCGCGAACAGATTTAATCACTTCGTGAAATTCCGCCTGCGTGCCAACAGCAACCTGGGCACTGCAACCACAGATGGTCCATCCACAACCAATGCCAACGATCACATCAGCGAAATCAATCTAACCAAGGTTGAAATCAAATCCTATAATACTTCAACCGCTGCCACTGAGCGCCCTCGCTACCTCAACTGGTGCGAATACAGCCCCACCTTCCCGATCACTGCCAATTTCACAGGAGGCTTCCACTGTCTCGGCCCCGCCATCGACATGCGGGCCGTTAGCGGCACCCTCTCCTCCAACCGCTTCTGGCTGGATACCACCGATGCCTCAATTTCCTTCTACTACAACCGCACTGAGGATACCCGTGGCACATCCAGCGTCCTGCCCGTAGTTCCAGCCAATAGTGCCGCAACTTCAGGCGTAGGTGGACCACTGATTGTGCTCTCCAGTGGAGCATCTCTGGCCAATGTGCGGTGCACACGTGCCAACCCAACAACCACGGCACCCACGGAGAACTGCACAACATTGATCCCCGAAAACGTATTCAACCCTGTTGGTGAATACGACCGGTTCAACATTTTCGGCCGCGACACCTCCCCAGCACCCACCAGCTGCGCGGAGTTCGGCGTCGCCGGCAAACCATGCATGCAGGTGATTGCTCTCGGTGCCGACTCCTCCACCACCTCAACCGCCGGCCGCGCCCGCATCGCCGGCGCCTGGATCTATATGCCTTGGGGTCTGGTGGGCTTTCGTGTGAATGCGTGTGGTGGCCTGAATGCTCTGCCCATCAGCGAGCTGAACACCGATGACAGCTGGAACTATGGAGGCCGCCTTTGGGCCCGCTCTGTTTACGCCTGCGGCCAGAACCACTTCCGGGTTCCCCCCTCCTCCTCCGCCAGCCTCAGCGCCCTGGTTGGCTCCTCCAGCAGCGCCGACATCAGCTATGTCGGCTGGACCGGACAGGACTGGGTGGCACGCTCAACTTCAGGCACGGTGATCGGTTCCCTCAATTGACTATCCACCGGAAGCTCCTGATATCCATCTCGATCGTGCCCCGCCGAGACGACCCATGACTGAGCTCACCCATCGCCAGTGGCGGCACCGACGGGCACGCCATACCCGGCAACAAACACCGGTGAACAACGGCGCAGCAGGATTCTCGGTGCTTGAACCCTTGGTGGTTTCGGTGATCGTTGTGCTGGTGATGGCAGCCTCAGCTACGCAGCTGGTCATCGCCAACCGACGATTCACCGCCACCCAACAGCGCGTGACGATGCAGCGGGAGATCGACGACAATATCCGACAGATCAAGGTGCTGGCTCGGCGTTACACCTGCTGCTCAGGCACCTGCACCACGACGATTCCAACAACACTTAGCACCAGCACACCTCCCGCGGCGCCGAATCGCTCTTGTATCACCAACGATTGGCGTCGTAGCACCTACTACTACCCAGCCATCGACGATCCCTCCACGACAGGCAACATACTTGGCACCAACCCAGGCACACCCAGCGAGCTGAATGCGGTGGATCAGATCTGTCAAACCGCGCGCAACAACGATTTCCTCGCCCCACTGCAGACCTCGATGAATACCAATGCGCCCGCCCCCGGAGGCGTTAATTGGACGCGCACCATCACACCGCAATCCGAAAAGGTTTTACGGGTGACCTACCGAGACACCATCAACAACGTGGATGTGCGAACGGTCTATCTCCGGCCCGCCATGGCCGGCTACTGCTTCGGATCTTCCTGACTGCCTGTTCCCCTGACCACCTGTGCCTGACCTCCGCCCCCGATTCCAGCCGCCTGCAGCCTTCACGATCACCGAGTTGCTGGTGGCCGTGGCGATCCTGGGCATTCTGAGTGCCGTCACCATCCGTGAATCCCTCTCCTTCAACCGCGATCAGCAGGCCTATGCCGCCACGCAGGAACTGCTGGGCTGGCTTGAAGCGGTATCAGCGCAGGCTGCCGTCAATGGTCCGTGCACAGTGACCTTCACCACCGGCGCCAACCTCGCCCCAGGATCCACCATGGCCAGCGTGACCGCCGGCAATGCCAGCTGCAGCGCCGAGCCGGCAAGGCTGCCCTCAGGCAGCACGATCGGCACCTTCGGCATGGGGGTGGCCTTCACCCCCAACACCAGCACCACCCTGGTGTTCTCTCCGCGGGCAGGCGTGGTGGCGGGCGGTGTTCAGGCAACCGTGAAGATCGTGTCTGCCGGTGGCGCCCCCCTACGCTGCGTGAGAGTGAACTTCAGTTCCCTCACTGGGGGCATAAGGGCCAACAGCGCCAATGTGGCGGACAACTGCGATGTCTGGGACTAAGCCATGACGAGGAACTACTCCTTCAGCCAACGGCATCGAGCTGCACTTGCTGCTGCCGCAGGGTTCACAATTGTAGAACTCTTGATCGCCAGTTCGATCTCGGCGGTGATGATGGCGATGATTGCCGGTCTCACCGTGCATCAGATTCGCCTCGGCGACAACTTCTACACCACCGCCACCCTGAATCGACGTTTTCGGCAATTATCAGATCTGCTGCGCGATGAATTCAATGAAGCCTGCCTGTTGCGTGCAGATGCCAACCCTCGCACCACTGCCACCGCACCGGACACCCCCTGCAATCCTGAGGCCGCCTCACCCTGTGGCAATCTCCAGACCGGCGTGAGCACCCCCGCCACCGGTGCTGATGTGAGGCTGCTGATGCCGATTCTCAACCCAGCCACCAACACCACCGCTTACCAGGTTGTGCGCTACTACCGCAGTGGCACTGATCTGTTGCGCGATGGCCCACAGGTGAACAACGACGGCACTCTCAACAGCACCACGGCCGACAACGGCCGCTTGGTGATGAACAATGTTGCCGCCTTCTCCACAACCGTCTCTCCAGACTGCGCCTGGGCAACCATCAACGTCACCCTCACACTCCCTGGAACCAGCACCACACAGGCCCGCACATTGACGTTGTATTCCAGAGCAGACCTTTCGATCACTTGAACCGTGCCTGCCGCCACAACGACGGGGCCGGCAACTGCTGAACGTTAGCCCTGCGGCCCAGACCCTCACCCCCCACCAGCTGCCGCCGGAATGCTCCAACTACCCGCAGAGAAATCGACAATCCCATAGGATTGCCAATTATTTATCAGCCAACACCGTATTCATGGATGAGTCGCACCCTCCCAGCCCGCAAGTCCGAGAGGATCGCCGGCTTGTGACTCGGGAGGAGGGTATGAACCTGCTGTTTGCAGCAGCCCTGGATGTAGCAAGGGAGGAGGGCAAGCTGGCTGATGGCATTTATGGCTCCCTGGAGCAGTCGCACATCAGTTCCACCAGCTTCACGCTGAGGAGTGCCAGCGGCCAGATGATTGCCCGGGTGTCCCTGGCTAAGGCGAGGAAGCTGATCGGTATACGGCGTCAGATTGCGCGGGATATGACCCGCAAGGTAGGGCTGGAGATCACACCCTACGCAAACGACCAATCAAATAAACGTAATTTCCGTAATCTCCCCGACGAAGTCCGGGCGCTCGGCTGGGCGATCAGCGATGGCCGTAGGTTCCCGGTAAAGGGCTACCAAAAGCGTGACATCTGGATCGGTCTGCTGCTTTTGATACCAGGCATCATCCCAGGAGTGATTTATCTGGGCTGGATCGCGCAGAAGCACCGGCGCTATAAAAAAAGACTCAAAGAGCTGGTAGCTCGCTGGGTCACCAACGGACGGCCAAACCCAGCCCTAAACCTATTCGCTCATTTCCACCTGGACTAAGCCAGGCGCAGGCTCAGCCGTCCTAAGATGGATTAAAAGCATGCTGGACCAAATGAGCAGCGAATCCACCACCGCAGCCCCCGCCCAAGACCCCCACGCCCTGACGCTAGAAAACGTGGAGCGCACCCTCGATGAGCTGCGTCCCTACCTGATGGCCGACGGCGGCAACGTTGAAGTGGTGGAAATCGACGGCCCCATCGTGAAGGTGCGCCTGCAGGGCGCCTGCGGTAGCTGCCCCAGCAGCACCATGACGCTCAAGATGGGCATTGAGCGCAAGCTGCGCGAGGCGATTCCCGAGGTCAGCGAAGTCATTCAAGTTTTATAATCAAACCAAGCCGTAATACCAATCAATTCCAGCCACAGGCAATCAATTCACCATAATTAATGTACAACCAGATCCTTCCTTGCGGGCACCCCGAAAACATAATCAAGCCGAACCGACTTGCTCCAATATCCTTTAACTTAGTTAGTTTATTGGGGACTTTAGGATAATTGACAATTGCTTCAGGTTTTGATAATTACAATCATACCGTAAACACTATAACGGAAGCTCGAAATCAGGAAAGTTTCACGCTCTCACGACTGTTTGATGCCATAATATTTTAAATGAATGGCTTTTGATTTGTGCTCGACCAGCGCCTCCTGCGCGACAGCCCTGAGCTGATCACCACCCAGCTGGCCCGTCGGGGCATGGAGCTAGACCTCGCTCCTCTACAGCAGATCGCCCGCCAGGAGCGCGATCTCGAGGAGCGGCGCAGCAACTTTCAAGCCGAGGGAAACCGCATCGGCAAGGCCGTTGGGCAGCTGATTCAAGGGGGATCTGCGCCAAACAGCCCCGAGGTGCAGGCCCTGCGCGACCAAGGCAACGCCATCAAGCAGCAGGTAGCGGCCCTCGAGGAGCAAGAAAAAACCCTGGAGCTGCAGCTGCGCGAGGCCCTATCGGCCCTGCCCAACCTGCCCTCGCCCGAGGCGCCCGATGGTTGCAGCGAGGCAGACAACATCGAGATCAAGCGTTGGGGCAGCCCCCGCATCGAAGACAGCCTGGAGGAGCACTGGCAGATCGGCGAGCGGCTCGGCCTGTTTGAAACCGAACGCTCCGTGCGCATCGCCCAGAGCCGTTTCATCACCCTGATGGGCGCTGGCGCCCGCCTGGAGCGGTCCCTGATCAGCTTCATGCTCGATCTGCACACAGCCAAGGGCTACCGCGAGGTGATGCCGCCGATCCTGGTGAATTCCGCCAGCCTCACCGGTTCGGGCCAGCTGCCCAAATTCGCCGAGGAGAGCTTCCGCTGCGCCGACGACGACCTCTGGCTCACCCCCACCGCCGAGGTGCCAATCACCTCCCTGCACCGCGATGAGGTGATTCCCGCCGAGCAGCTGCCACTCAAATACGCCGCTTACACCCCCTGCTTCCGCCGCGAAGCAGGCAGCTACGGCCGCGACACCCGTGGCCTGATCCGCCTGCACCAGTTCAACAAGGTGGAGCTCTACTGGTTTTGCCATCCCGACCACTCCGCCGCCGCCCACCAGCAGATCACCGCTGACGCGGAAGCCGTGCTGGAAGCCCTCGAGCTGCCCTACCGCAAGATCGAACTCTGCACCGGTGATATGGGCTTCTCCGCCGCCCGTACCTACGACCTCGAGGTGTGGCTGCCAGGCGCCGGCTCCTACCGCGAGATCTCCAGCTGCTCGGTGTGCAACGACTTCCAATCCCGCCGCTCCGCCATCCGCTTCAAAGACGGCAAAAACACCCGCCTGCTCCACACCCTCAACGGCTCCGGCCTCGCCATCGGCCGCACCATGGCCGCCCTGCTCGAAACCGGCCAGCAGGCCGATGGTTCCGTCAAGCTCCCCGCAGCCCTTGTGCCCTACTTCGGGGGCGACACGATCGGTGGGGGGTGATGGAGAGCGTGATGGATGCCGAGAGCCCAGGGGGAGCGAGGTTGGACGCTTTTTCCATACCTATGCACGGTGTTCCATGGCCACCGTGTCAGCTACGGAAACCCGCAAGCGCCACTACCCGCTAATCGGGCAAACGCGGCAATGACGTGCGGCGAATCGATTCTTGAAGACATGGCAACCGCCCCTGCTGAGCTGGATTGTTTGTTGGTGATCTGCGCGGCTCCTGCTCACGGCGCATCAACACTCAGCACCAGCTCGCATACCAGGTATTCGACGAAGAGCGCATCGTCAAAGTGCTGCGGATCTGGAGCCTCTCCTACTTCGGGAACAAAAACTGAATCTGGGCACGGATCGTGACATCACCGAAAAGATCAGGCTTCACCACATTGGCGTAAGCCTGCAGCGACGCATTGATCGGTTGCTTGCCGATGCGAAACAAGCGGCCCACACCGCCGCCCACCGGCAGAATCCACTGGTCGCCACTGGTCGCCCGCCAGTTGGCGGTGATGATCGGTGAGGTCACCAAATACCAGCCGTGGGGCAGGTTGTAGTTGATGAAGGGCTGCAGCAGGAAAGCACTCACCGAGCTGCGATCGCTATTGCCCGCAAACGACCAGACGTTGTTCACCAGCGCCCCAGCCACCCAGGGCCCCTTGCTGTACACCGCCACCGCCGCCGGCCCCGCAGACCACTTACCCCGGCCCAGGCTGCTATCGCTGGCCGTTGGCAATACAAGCGTGGGGCCAAAACCAAAGGTCCAAGCGCCCCTGCCCTTGGGCACGAAGAAGAAGCTGGGGTTGAGATCGCCGATGCCATTTTGATTGCCCGTTGCCGTCGGCTGACTAAGCACCGGCAGAATCGTGCGGGTCACCAAAGTGAGATCCGGGCTGAGCGAAAACGGCACCACTGGCTGAATATTCAGCAGGCTCTGGGTTTGGTCTTCATTGGGCCCAATGCCCGGGGTGAGGTTGTACTGAAACGGAACACTGACCAAATTCGAGATCGGGTTCTGGGCCTCAGTGGCCAGCGCCTCGGTTTGGGCTTCTTGCGCTGCTTCTTGCACTGCTTCCTGCACTGCCTGCGGCTCTGCTGGTGCCGGCTCTGCTGCGGCGGGCAGTTGCAGCAAGGTGGCGCAGATCAGGGCACTCAAGAAGCGAGTCATATGGGTAAAAACAACTACTGCTGAGGCGGGATCTTAAGAGTCGAGCTGCTGCTGCCACGGCCCGGATTCGCCGGGGAACACACGGCTGCAGCAACTGGACTTAGCCAAGACTTAGTTCAGCGTTTAAGCGTGCATGCCGCCCCCCTGCCCCCAGGCAAACCCAGCACAATGGATGCATAAATAGCGGGGCCTGGATGGGCGTTCTCACAGCACTGGCGATCCTGGCGGGGCTGATCGTGGTGCACGAGGCGGGGCATTTCTTTGCCGCCACCTTGCAGGGAATCCGAGTCAGCAGCTTTTCGATCGGCTTTGGGCCGGTGCTGATCGAGCGCCAGCGCCGCGGTGTGCAATTCGCCCTAAGGGCCATTCCCCTGGGCGGCTTCGTGGCCTTTCCCGACGACGATGAAGACAGCCCCATCCCCAAAAACGACCCCAACCTGCTGAGCAACCGGCCCCTAGCCCAGCGGGCCCTGGTGATCGCCGCCGGCGTGCTGGCCAACTTGGTGCTCGCCTATGCGGTGTTACTCGGCCAGGGCTTGGTGCTCGGCATCCCCGCCGGTTTCAGCGCCAGCCCCGGCGTGCTGGTGAGTGGCGTGCAACCCGGCCTAGCCGCAGCAGCTGCAGGCCTCCAGCCGGGCGACCGCATCTTGAGCCTCAATGGCAGCGATCTTGGCGGCGGCCAAAGCGCCGTTGCCGCCTTGGTGGACCGCATCAAGGCCGCCCCAGACCAAACCCTGCGCCTCGAAGCCGAGCGCAACGGCCAAACCCTGCCCCTGGATCTCACCCCCGCCGATCTCGGCGGCGTTGGCCGCATCGGCGCCCAGCTGCAACCCAATGGCACCGAGGCCTTCCGCCCCGCCCGCACGCCCCTGGAGCCCTTCCGCCAGGCCAACCACGACTTCGCCGCCCTCACCAGCCGCACCGTGGAAGGGTTTGTGACCCTCGCCACCCACTTCGGCGAGACCGCCGGCCAGGTATCTGGCCCCGTAAAAATTGTGGAAATGGGGGCGTCGCTGGCCAAGCAGGGCGGCAGCAGCCTGTTCATCTTCACCGCCCTGATCTCAATCAACCTGGCGGTGCTCAATGCCCTGCCGCTCCCCCTGCTCGATGGCGGTCAGTTCGTGTTTCTGCTGCTCGAGGGCCTGCGGGGTAAGCCCCTGCCCGAGCGCTTTCAGATGGCTTTCATGCAGTCGGGCTTTGTCTTCCTGGTGGGCTTGAGCGTGGTGCTGATCGTCAAGGACACCTCCCAGCTACCGGTCGTGCAGCAGCTGCTTGGGCGCTGAGTTGGCCCCACCCTGGAGCCCGAACCGCCGCAAGGTAAGATCAAAAGCACCTATCCGATCGCAGTTCAGGCCGCATGGCGAAGAAGTCGATGATTGCGCGCGATGTCAAGCGCAAGAAGATGGTTGAGCGTTTTGCCGCCAAGCGCTCTGCCCTCAAGGCAGCCTTCGACGCCGCTGCAGGTCCCATGGAGCGTCTGGAAATCCACCGTAAAATTCAACTGCTGCCCCGCAACAGCGCTCCCAACCGCGTGCGCAACCGCTGCTGGGCCACCGGCAAGCCGCGGGGCTACTACCGCGATTTCGGTCTGTGCCGCAACCAGCTGCGCGAGCGTGCCCACAAGGGTGAGCTGCCTGGAGTGGTCAAGTCTTCCTGGTAATCAGCTAAAGATTCCCAAGGCGCCTACGGGCGCTTTTTTTATGGCCAAGAAAGCACATAAACGCGATAAAAAGCGAAGGATGCCCCAGTGGTAACGGCCTAAGTGCGAGAATGGTCCCTGACAACAACAGGACATAAGCGCACGTGCAAGGACAAACTCAGTCGATCTCCTTCGATGGTCGGGAGATCCGGCTGACCACCGGTCGTTTCGCCCCCCAGGCTGGGGGCTCGGTGATGGTTGAGTGTGGTGATACCTCGGTTTTGGTCACCGCCACCCGCTCCGGCGGTCGCCCAGGCATCGATTTTCTGCCCCTAACCTGCGATTACGAAGAGCGTCTCTACGCCGCCGGACGCATCCCTGGCAGCTTTTTCCGTCGCGAAGGCCGTCCCTCAGAGCGGGCGATTCTCACCTGCCGCCTGATCGATCGGCCGATCCGGCCCCTATTCCCCAGCTGGATGCGCGACGACATCCAGATCGTGGCCACCTGCCTCTCCCTCGATGAGCGCGTGCCACCCGATGTGCTCGCCGTCACCGGCGCCTCGATGGCAACCCTGCTGGCCGGCATTCCCTTCTATGGCCCTATGGCAACCGTGCGGGTTGGCCTGCTGGGCGACGACTTCGTGCTCAACCCCAGCTTCCGCGAAATCGAGCGCAGCGAGCTTGATCTGGTGGTAGCTGGGACGCCCCAGGGCGTGGTGATGGTGGAAGCCGGTGCAAACCAGCTGCCCGAGCAGGACGTGATCGAAGCGATCGACTTCGGCTACGAAGCGGTGTGCGAACTGATCAAGGCTCAGCAAAACCTGCTCAAGGAGCTCGGCATCGAGCAGGTGATCCCCGAAGCCCAAGTCATCGACCCCACCCTGCCCAACTTTCTTGAAAAGGAATGTGCCGGTGGCATCGGTGAGGTGCTCAAGCAGTTCTCCCAAACCAAAGCCGAACGCGACGAGAAGCTCGACGCCATCAAGGCTGAGGTGAGCGAGAAGATCGCCGCATTAGCTGAAGACGACCCGATCCGCTCCGCTTCCAGCGGCAAGGCCTTGGGCAACAGCTACAAGGACCTGACCAAAAAGCTGATGCGCGCCCAGATCCTCCAGGAGGGCAAGCGTGTCGATGGCCGCAACCTTGATGAAGTGCGGCCGATCAGCGCCGCCGCCGGCGTACTGCCCAAGCGGGTGCACGGCTCAGCGTTGTTCCAGCGCGGCCTCACCCAGGTGCTCTCCTGCGCCACCCTCGGCACCCCGAGCGACTCCCAGGAAATGGACGACCTCAACCCGTCCACCGAGAAGCACTACCTCCACCACTACAACTTCCCCCCTTACTCCACCGGCGAAACCAAGCCGATGCGCTCCCCCGGCCGCCGCGAAATTGGCCACGGCGCCCTGGCTGAAAGGGCGATTGTGCCCGTGTTGCCCAACAAGGAGTCCTTCCCCTACGTGCTGCGCGTGGTGTCGGAGTGCCTCAGCTCAAACGGCTCCACCTCTATGGGTTCGGTGTGCGGCAGCACCCTGGCCCTGATGGATGCGGGCGTGCCCCTTAAGGCACCAGTGAGCGGCGCCGCCATGGGTCTGATCAAGGAGGGCGAGGAGGTGCGCATCCTCACCGACATCCAAGGCATCGAAGATTTCCTTGGCGACATGGACTTCAAGGTGGCCGGCACCGAAAAGGGCATCACCGCCCTGCAGATGGACATGAAGATCACGGGTCTAAATATGAAAACCGTGGCTGAAGCCGTTAACCAGGCCCGCCCAGCCCGGCTGCACATCCTCGAAAAAATGCTCGAGGCGATCGACAAGCCCCGCGACACCATGTCGCCCCACGCTCCACGCCTGCTCAGCTTCCGCATTGATCCGGAACTGATCGGCACCGTGATCGGCCCCGGCGGCCGCACGATCAAGGGCATCACCGAGCGCACCAACACCAAGATCGACATCGAAGATGGCGGCATCGTCACGATTGCCAGCCACGATGGCGCTGCCGCCGAAGAGGCCCAGCGCATCATCGAAGGCCTCACCCGTCGCATCAGCGAAGGCGAGGTATTCAGCGGTGCCGTTACCCGCGTGATCCCAATCGGTGCCTTCGTGGAGATCCTCCCCGGCAAGGAAGGGATGATTCACATCTCCCAACTCTCCGAAGCCCGGGTAGAGAAGGTGGAAGATGTGGTGAACGTGGGTGATCAGGTAACCGTGCGCGTACGCGAAATCGACAACCGCGGCCGTATCAACCTCACCCTGCGCGGCGTGCCCCAAAGCGAAGCCCCTGCCCCAGAGTGATTGAAAGGGAGGGCTTCTAACCAGCCCTTTCTTAATTTGGTCTCAAGCACTTAGAGCCGGCCCTGCAAGGCCGGCTTTTTTGTTGGAAATCAGGGCATGAGTGGGATCGCCTTAGCGCCAACTAAAAACTGAAGACCGGGGAGGGGCCAACTACTTTATTCGAAGCGGGCTAAGTCCTAGCTAAGTCCACCAGCAAAAAGCGACCACTCCCCTCCAGCCATCACCCTCTGGCCCTCAAACAGCAAAACCAGGATCGATCACAGCCATCGCCGCCGCCGCCTTTTCGCACAGCTCGGCATGGGCTAGGCCGTGGCTGGCGATTAAACAGCCGGCCTGGCGTACGTCACCGCTGTTGTAGGCCAGGGCGCTGCCGTCGGCATGGCTGAAGGCGCCACCGGCGGCGCGCAGCACCGCCTCAGGAGCGGCCATATCCCAATCCTTCGGGGCGCTCTTGCCCGACAGGGAGATATAGAGATCCGTCTCGCCGCGCAGGATCGTGGCCACCTTGCCGCCCACGCTGCCGATCGCCTTGGTGTCGCCCAGGGCCAGGGCCGCCAGCAGCTGCTCGAGCCGCTGGTCGCGGTGGTTGCGGCTGGCCACCAACACCAGCTCCCCCAGGGCGCGGCGGCCGCTGAAGCGCACGGGCGAGCGCACACCAGCTCGGCTTTCGCACCAGGCCTCTCCAGTTGCCCCGGTGAGGCTGGGCATCACGCCCAGCCACAGCTCCTCCAGCTCCGGCAGCAGCACCACCCCCAGCACCGGCTCGCCGCCGTGCACCAGGGCCAGATGCACCGCATATTCGCCCGTGCCCTGCAGGAAGTCTTTAGTGCCATCAAGGGGATCGAGGATCCACAGCCACTCCGCCGCCAGAGGCTCGCCTTCTGTGAGCTGCTCCTTGGCGGTTTCCTCGCTCAGCACGGTCCACTCAGCCGCGGGGAAAGCTGCGGCCAGGCCCTCCAGTAGCCACTGGTTCACCGCCAGATCCGCCGCACTCACTGGGCCCTCGCCGCCCTCATCCACGCTTAACGCCGGCGGGAAGCCATAGGGGGGCTGCTCGCCGCGGCCGTAGGCAAGCAGGATGTCGGCCGCGCCCCAGCTCAGCCGCCGCAGCTTCACAAGCAAGCCTTCGAGCGCAATGCCTGAGGGCAGGGGGAGGGCAGCCGGCATCATGGGTGGGCAGGGTTCAGCATTTTGCAGGAGCCCACCCCAAGCCGTGCAAGCCCCCGAACCCGCCCCCGGCGTGCTCTACCTGGTGGGCACCCCCATCGGCAACCTGGCCGACCTCTCACCCCGCGCCCGCCAGGTGCTCGCCGGCGTGCAGCGCATCGCCTGCGAAGACACCCGCCGCAGCGGCCTGCTGCTGCATCAGCTCGGCCTACGCCATAAAGAACAGGGGCCGCGGCTGGTGAGCTTCCACGCCCACAACCAAACCGCCCGCATCCCCGAACTGCTTGCGGCCCTCACCGCCGGCGAAGCCCTGGCCGTGATCAGTGACGCCGGGCTGCCGGGCATCTCCGATCCCGGCGAGGTGCTGGTGGCGGCCGCCCGCACAGCTGGGCACAACGTGATCTGCATCCCCGGCCCCAGCGCCGTCACCACCGCACTGGTGAGCAGTGGCCTGCCGTGCGGCCGCTTCTGCTTTGAGGGCTTCCTGCCGCCCAAGACCAACCAGCGCCGTCAGCGACTGCAGGAATTGCAAGCTGAGCAGCGCACCATGGTGCTGTTTGAAGCCCCGCACCGGCTGCTCGACCTACTCGACGACCTGCTGGCGGTGCTGGGTGATCGGCCCCTGCGCGTCGCCCGCGAACTCACCAAAAAACACGAAGAGCAGGTGGGCCCCAGCGTGAGCGCAGCCATCGAACACTTTCGCCGCACGCCGCCCCAGGGGGAATGCACCCTGGTGTTGGCAGGTGCCCTGCCGCCAGAGCCCCTGGCCTGGGATAGCGCTGCGCTCAGCGCCGAGCTGCAGGAGCTGCAGCGGGCCGGCCACAGCAGCAACGCCGCCGCCAAGCTGCTGGCCGAGCGCACCGGACACAGCAAGCGGGAGCTTTACGCCCTGCTGCATCAGGAGCCGCTGCAGCCCGAGAGCTGACCGGGCAGACTGCCGCCAGAGCGTTTTCCTGTTGCCCTGATGGTCTTGCGCCTGCGCCTGCTTGCATCCAGCCTGCTGGGCGGTGGCTTGCTGCTAGCGATTCTCTGCCTGGGTGCTCAAAACCTCGACCAGCGCCCCAGCCTCAA
>Ga0315908_10001007_pt1 | contig 21735 bp, 21 predicted proteins | sample LakEriMetagenome_12_FD_203520 | JGI IMG/M metagenome (GOLD analysis project Ga0315908, IMG submission 203520) | Freshwater fungal communities from buoy surface, Lake Erie, Ohio, United States - Buoy 4 MA124 | ecosystem: Environmental > Aquatic > Freshwater > Lake > Lake biofilm | place: USA...
ACGACGTCGAAGTCCTGAATGGCGTTCCCGTAGTTCCAGTCGCCAGCCTATGCCGGGGCCAACTGTCTCAGCTCATGAGCATAACCAGCAGCTTCCTCATCACTGCCGATCTCTACTGATGTCTTCGCTGCTGCTCCCAGCGTACACCAGCGTGCATACGTCGTATTTGCAGCTTTTAGAGCTTCAATGGCACGATCATACCGCTCCTGTCGAGTGTTCGGAGCTTTGGCGGCGAGCTTGCACAGCTCCTCGATAGTAATGCTTTCTCTGTCTGGGCGCATGACCTGGGTCTTTAGGCGAACGTCAAAAGTGGTGGCACGGCGGCGCAGGAATCACAGATCGACGCGAACGAGGGAGCTTGTCCGCCGTTGCCACCCATGACGCGTTAGCCTTTATTGTTTGTTTGGTTGCGTTCAAAAACATTCAACTCAGGGACTTCGATGATGTCGCCTGGTTTGGCAAACTCTTCGTTCTTCACTTTCTCCTTAGTGAGATTTAACCGAAACTCCTTGCCGTCCCTAAGGACCTTGACCCTCTTCAGAGTTCCATATGGCGTTGGAGCGCCCGCTGCGAGGATCATCGCATAGATTGTGGTGTTTCTGTATTCAATCGCGCCCGGTCGTGTCACGTGCGCGCCTACACTCACTACCTCCGCCTTCTCCGTCGCTCGCTCAACATTCTTGGCTTCCGCAGAATAAAGGAAAGTCATCAAAAGCAGCACAGCCGCCACGACAAGATGAGTTGGAGTTTTCATATTTTAGACTAACAGTAGATTAGTTCAGTCGCGGATGATATCGATCCTGCCAAAAAGGGGAAGGTGATTTTTTGAGCAGGCTTAAACGATTGATAAACAGCAGTTTCTGCATTCTGTTCGAATGCATTTGTATATAGGAACAGGAAGTGATCCCGATTGCTTTTTCTAGCAGATATCGCGCGTTTGATGAGTGGAATCGCTGTCTCTAGCGCTCCGGTGAGGGGGCGGGTCATTTTGTCGTGAACTACCTTCATCCCGCGTCCACGGTTGCAGTGAACGTCAGTGAGTCAGGAAGTCGGATCATGAGAAAACAAGACTGCCCACACCGGAACTTTCGGAGAAATTTCCCTGCCTGAAAGAAATCATTTGCTGATCAATTGCCTGATCTTTCGCAAAAACCCGCGCCCGGCAGGATGCGGGACGCAGGCGATCCCCGAGGAAAATTTCCCTGCCCCCAAATCCTGAAATCCTGTCAAAAACAGACGCAGGCGCTCTCCTCGGAAAAATTCCCCTGCCTGAAAGGTATCCATGACAATTCCCCATGACAAATGATCATAATCTTGCGTATTTCAAGCGAAGGCGAGTTTGCCTTTTGGTTCGGGAATGGGGCGGCCTATGGCTTGAGCAGTTTCGATCCATTCGGCGATGACCACTTGGGCATTGGCCAGGGCTTCTTCGTAGCTGGCTCCGTCGGCCATGCAGCCAGAGAGTTCGGGGACTTCCGCGAGGAATGCATGATCTTCGCGGCTCCAATAGATGATGATTTCGTAGCGCATGTCAGTCGATGTTGAGTTGGTATTTAAGAATGAGGTTCCGCACCTGCTTCACTTGATAGGCTTTGGCTTTGTTTCCGAGTGGCTGCAAATTGAGAATTTCTCCACCTCTGCCTTGTGGAAAATCACATGGCTACCCCCTCCTTGACGGCGGGTAAAGCCGCCGCGCTCAAGCAGGTGGCAGAGATCGGCAAAGGCAATGTTTGCATCCGAGCGCCCGGAAAGGATGTCGGCGAGGACTTTCCGAGTCTTGCTCATGGCTGGAGCATAGCGAGTTTATCTGCGGTGGCAATAGTGAAAGTGGGCGAAAGAAAGGCAATAGCAACACGGGCGTTGCCTACTCCGCGCGGTGGCATTTTTCCATTTACCTTCCGCGCATTCCCCACTATGCATAGCCCGACATGCCGAAAGCCCTGATACGCCCCATCAAGAAAATCCTCGTGGCCAATCGCTCGGAAATCGCCATCCGGGTGATGCGCGCCGCCACCGAACTGGGAATCCGCACAGTGGCGATCTATGCTCACGAGGATCGATTTTGCCCACATCGGTTCAAAGCGGATGAAGCCTACCAACTCAACAAGAACAAAGGTCCACTCGGTGCGTATCTCGACATCGAGGGTATCGTCGCCATCGCAGTAGAAAAAGGTGTCGACGCCATACATCCTGGTTACGGATTTCTCTCGGAGAACCCAGATTTCGCGCGCGCCTGTGAAAAAAACGGCATCATTTTCATCGGTCCGGACGCGGCAATTCTCGACCGCATGGGCGACAAAACCGCCGCGCGCGGCGTCGCTGAAAAGCTAAATGTTCCAACCCTGCAAGGCACAGCGGAACCAGTGGAAGACCGAAAGGAAGCGATGAAAGAGGCCCGCAAGATCGGCTTCCCGCTGATTATTAAAGCAGCATTTGGTGGCGGCGGTCGCGGCATGCGCGTGGTGCGCGAGGAAAAAGACCTCGAATCAATGCTCGACGAGGCCCAGAGCGAAGCGCAACGCGCCTTTGGCAATGGTGCGGTCTTCCTTGAAAAATTCGTCGGTCGCGCCAAACACATCGAGGTGCAGATCCTAGCCGACAAACACGGCAACGTGCTGCATCTTCACGAGCGCGACTGCTCGGTGCAGCGTCGGCATCAGAAGGTCATCGAGATGGCACCCAGCTACGGCATCGATCCCACCATCATCTCGGGATTGTGCAATGCCTCGCTGGCCATCGCCCGGGAAGTGAACTACACCCATGCTGGGACCGTGGAGTTTCTTGTCGATGTGGAATCGGGCGATTGGTATTTCATCGAAATGAACCCACGCATCCAGGTCGAACACACCGTCACCGAGGAAATCACCTCAATTGACATCGTGCAGTCACAGATTCAGATTGCGATGGGTTACAAACTTCACGACAAGGTGATGGACCTTCCCGCGCAGAACAAGGTCGAGAAATCCGGCTTTGCCATCCAATGCCGTATTACCACCGAGGATCCAGAAAGTAACTTCACGCCGGACTTCGGCAAAATCCTGACCTATCGCAGCGCTGGAGGATTCGGAATCCGCCTTGACGGAGCACTCGGGACCCAGAACGCCGTCATTACGCCCTACTATGACTCGATGCTGGTGAAGGTTACTGTGTTTGGCCGCACCTATGCAATCGCTCTAGACCGCATGGATCGGGCGCTTCGCGAGTTCCGCATCCGCGGGGTCAAAACCAATATTCCCTTTCTCGAAAACGTCATCGCCGATCCAGTCTTCCGCGCTGGCGATGCCACCACGCGATTCATCGACACCAACCCGCAGTTGTTCACTTTTGCCTCTAAGAAAGACCGTGCCACCAAGCTGCTGAGTTATCTTTCCGACATCACCGTCAACGGTAATGCTAACGCCAAAGGTTACATGCCAACCGGGATTCTCACGCCTGCTCCGCTGGTGCCCTACGATCATTTTTCCAGCCCTGCCGAGGGCACCAAACAATTGCTCGACAAACTGGGTCCCGATAAATTCGCCGAGTGGGTGACTCGGCAAAAACGGCTATTGTTGACCGATACCACCATGCGAGACGCCCACCAATCGCTCCTGGCGACGCGGGTGCGCAGTTACGACATGCTTGCCGTCGCCGATGCCGTGGCGCACCGCACGCCAAATCTTTTTTCTTTGGAAATGTGGGGGGGGGCGACCTTCGACACCGCCATGCGCTTTCTCAAGGAGTGCCCATGGGAACGACTGCGTCAATTGCGGGAGCGTATACCGAACATCCTTTTTCAGATGCTTTTCCGCGGCTCGAACGCCGTAGGCTACACCAATTACCCCGACAACGTGGTTCGCGGTTTCATCCGCCACGCTGCCAACAACGGCATGGATATTTTCCGGATCTTCGACAGCCTCAATTACCTGCCAAATCTCACCGAAGCGATGGACGCAGTTCGAGAGGAAACGTCATCGCTCTGCGAAGGCACGATATGCTACACAGGCAACATTCTTGACCCGAAACGCGACAAATACGATCTAACATATTATGTCAAACTCGCCAAGGAGTTGGAAAAAATGGGCGCTCATATGCTGTGCATCAAGGACATGGCAGGACTGTGTCGACCACTCGCAGCGAAGAAGCTTGTCAAGGCGTTGAAAGAAGAAATTGGAATGCCGATTCATTTCCACACCCACGACACTTCCGGGATCAATGCAGGATCGATCCTCATGGCGGCGGAAGCAGGAGTGGACATCTGCGATGCAGCTCTCGCCAGCATGAGCGGTTGCACTTCGCAGCCAAACTTGAATTCCATCGTCGCGGCATTGCAAAACAGCCCACGCGAAACCTGTCTCGATCTCGAAGCGCTCAATGAATTTTCGGACTACTGGGCTCATGTTCGCAGCTACTACAAACCCTTCGACACCGCCGAGCCGCACGGCACAGCTGAAGTCTATCTGCACGAAATGCCCGGCGGTCAATACACCAACCTCAAGGAGCAGGCCGAGAGCATGGGCATCGGACATCGCTGGTCGGAAATCGCACGCATGTATGCCGAGGTAAATCTGCTATTCGGCGATATCGTCAAGGTCACCCCGTCGTCGAAAGTTGTCGGCGACATGTGCATGTTCCTCATTTCCCGGGGTGTCAAACCTGGCGATGCCCGGAGTTACTTGCAAAGCCTGCCTGCAGGCACGAACTTTCCGGAAAGCGTCATCGACATGCTACAGGGTGGACTTGGTCAACCGATGGGCGGTTGGCCGAAAGACATCCAGAAAATCATACTTGGCAACAAAAAACCTTTCACCAACAGGCCCGGTGAGCGTGCGGAGAAAGTTGAACTTGAAAAAATGTGCGGCGAAGTTGTTAAAATCACCGGCCAAAAAACCTGCAGCGACGATGATCTCTACTCCTACCTAATGTATCCACAGGTGTTCAAAGATTTTGTGAAATCGCGCAAGAACTTCAGCGATCTCTCCGTGCTGCCGACACCGTGTTTTTTTTACGGACTTAAGGACAAGGAGGAAGTCACGATCAGTCTCGAAGCCGGAAAAACCTTGTTCATCCGGTTGCACAACATCACCGATGTCGATGGCGCCGGACAGCGCACCGCCATTTTCGAACTCAACGGCTATCCCCGCCATCTGCAGGTCGACGACAGAAGCGCTGTCAAGGCGGTTACCACGCGTCCTAAAGCCGACCCCGCCGATTCTTATCAGATTGCAGCACCCATGCCCGGCATGGTGGCGAGCATTGCGGTCAGTGTCGGTCACAAGGTCAGTAAGGGTGATCCGCTGATGACATTGGAAGCCATGAAGATGTTCACCACCGTCACCGCGACTTGCGACGGAACTGTGCAGGAAATCCTGGTTGAGGTTGGCAACACACTCGAAAGCAAGGACCTGATGCTCAGGCTCGTAAAGTAATCCAATGAAACGAACATCCATTCTTCTGATGTTTCTGTTCGCTGCGGCGATCGCTACGGCTTATTGGCTAAAACAAAAAGCTACCCCGCTGACTCCGGCTTTACCACCGCCGCCTGTCGTCGAGACGCCCACGCTTCCCAAACCGCTAACACAACCAATATACGAACTCAAAACGGGGTCTCCTGACGGTATCGGTAAGTTTTACATGGGTCGCGAGATTGCCCACGTCATGGGGCACCCTGCTTTGAGCTGGTTAGAGCGGAGCAACCGCGAGGATGAGGAGGCTCCCAGCAAGGCAATTGCCGCTCTCGAACTGAGGCCCACGGATGTCATCGCAGATATCGGCGCGGGCTCAGGTTACTACTCATTTCGCATGGCAGAAAGAGTCACCCTGGGCAAGGTAGTCGCAATCGATATCCAGCAGGAAATGCTTGATTTCTTGAACAAGAAATCCACCGAACTGGGCGTCGTTAATGTTCAAGCTCATCTCGGAGAGATCGACGATATCAAAATGCCAGCTGATTCGCTCGACGCGGCATTAATGGTCGATGCCTATCATGAATTTTCCCATCCCGCGGAAATGCTGGCATCGCTGCACAAAGCTCTCAAAAAAGACGGTCGGATCTATCTGTTAGAATTTAGGGCTGAAGACCCACGTATACCGATAAAACCGCTGCACAAAATGACAGAGGAACAGGCAGGGAAAGAATTCGCGGCTGCGGGTTTCGAGATGACTTCCAACAAACGCCACCTGCCGTGGCAGCATTTCATGGTCTTTGTCAAAAAGCCCTGATCAGCCAAGCCAAGCTAGGAATTCACGATTGCCATCCGTGCCGGTAATGGGTGACTCCATCAGTCCACGCCATTTTTTTTCTCCCGATTCGGCTACAAACTCGCGAATTTTTTTCACCGCTATTTCATGCAGAAGAGGATCGCGGACAATGCCGCCTTTGCCAATGTCGCCGCGTTCTAGCTCGAACTGCGGTTTGATTAGGCAAATGACCTGTCCCTCTGGTTTGATTACAGCGAAAACCGCCGGCAACACTTTCGTCAGCGAAATGAACGAGAGATCCATCACCGCCAAGTCTACGGCTTCACCAATATCCTCAAGCTGCATGTGACGGGCATTGAATTTCTCCTTCACTTGCACTCGAGGATCGCTGCGAATTTTCCACGCCAGCTGGTTGGTGCCTACATCCAGCGCGTGAACCCTCAGTGCCCCCCGCTGCAGCAGGCAATCAGTGAATCCTCCTGTTGAAGCACCGACATCGGCACAGACCAAGCCTGTAACATCGACCTGGAAATGCTCGAGCGCGCCCTCCAGCTTCAAGCCGCCACGCCCTACAAACTTGAGTTTTTCCTTGATTTCTAGGGGTGCGTCCAGCGCCAGCATCACGCTGGGCTTTTCGATCAGACGATCCCCGTTACGCACTTCACCGGCGAGAACCAGTCGTTTGGCTTGCTCGCGCGATTCGCACAAGCCGCGCGCGACTAACAATGCATCGACCCTCTCTTTCATCTGCCCGTGATCATAGCATTGCAAGATGAACAAAGCCAAGCGATTCTATTAATTGCAAGATGCGCAGGCAACGAATTGATGACTCAAACCGCCCAAAAATAGTGTAATCTTCCACTTGCCATCCGCCATTAGATGGGCTAAATATTCTGTCATGTCGACCGCAACTTCATTTGTCGCCTTGATATTCTTCATCTGCTTGGCAGCTTCCGCCTCTGCCCAAGATGTTGCTCCCAGTGACGAGAAATCAAAAAAGGTGAGTGAATTAAGCGCGTCCCAGAAAGAGTTTACCAACCTGCCCGAGCAGCAGCGCAGGGATTTCTTCAAACATCTCAAGGAAGCCGAGCGACTTTTCAATCAAAAGCGCATTTTTGAATGTATGTCGGAAGTCCGCGAGTCGAGCAAGATTTTCAACAATAGTTCGGAGGTTTTCAACCTGTTAGGCAGTTGTTATGTGGAGTTTCGCGACTTTGAAAAAGCCCGCAAATTATTCACCCAAGCAGATCAAATTACTCCCAATCAGGCCACGATTATTTTCAATATTGGCGAAATGGAATTTGTGACCCACAACTGGAAATCGTGCCTGGAGAAAATGAGCCAAGCCATCAAGCTGCTGCCAAAACAGGATGTTATTACCAGGCGATTGGTAGAATTTAAAATCATGCTCTGCCATATTGCTCTGGGCGACCAACAGGAGGCTAACAGCATGGCGGAGAGATATGACCCACTTGAGGATGACTCACCCTATTATTACTACGCCCAAGCAGCGCTCTGCTATCGCGACAAGGAAATCGTCAAAGCCGAGGAATGGTATCAAATCGCCAATAGGGTTTATCAAAACTCAGGAATGCTCTCGGCTTGGCAGGACACGCTCATCGAGTTCGGCTACATTGCCAGCTTCTACGGCGGCAATTCCGAGGCCGAGAAGTAGACATATAAGCTTCATACACTTTTTTCGATCACTACAGCCACCGATCTTGTCTGCGGAAGTATAAACTTCTCGACCGAAACCCTGACGCTTGCGAGCGGGTAATTTTTCAGCAGCATGTCGGCAGCTTCAATGGCCAGTGTCTCGATCAATCTCCGGGGACTTTTTCCAGCCAGCCCCTCCAAGTCTATCACCACTGCGGCGTAGTCGATTGTTCCGTCAAGATGATCCGCCAGGTTTTCCCATGAGGCGGAGGGCCTCAAGACAAGGTCCATGACCAACTCCTGGATGGCCGAGCGCTCTTCATCGGGAACGCCGACATAGCAATTCAAGCGCAGTCCGTTGATGCAAATCTCATTCATGATCCGGAAACTTGTAGGCATCCATCATCGTTTGCATCACCAGCAAGTTTTCGACGATCCAGTCGGGCTCTGCAGCAGCCAGGACATCGTGATGCGTATAGCCCGTTAACAACGCCACACTGCTAACTCCGCCGTGCTTAGCGGTCATCACATCGTGGATCATATCGCCCAAAAATGCAGTTTCATTAGCTACTATGCCATGATCGGCCATCAACTGCCCTATCACATCCCGTTTGTCGAGAACCCCCGAGTAGGTAGCTTCAAAAAAGCGCCCCAATTCAAGTTCATCCAATTGCTTTTCGAAGGTTGATCGATCCATGCTGGTCAGGATAAAGCAGCGAATTTTGCGTTCATTACACCACTCAAGTTTTTCCCGCGCATGGGGCAACACTGTCACTGGCAGAGTAGAATTTGCAAAGGCCTCGCGGAAATGACTTTCCAGTTCCGCCAATGGAACTCCGGGTAGATGCTCTTCATAAAACTCCCCATACGGGAGGCGGAACAGACGGCGGAATTCATCGCGTGCCATTGGAGACTTCCCATGCCTGACAAAAACCGAATTGGTAGCCTCCAGAGTTGGACCCAAGTCGTCCACTAAGGTGCCAGACCAATCGAAAATGAGATTTTTGAACATAAAATTAAAGTTTGCTCTAGCCCGCAGTAAACCGAAGAGATGTGATTTTGCCATTTGCCGCTGCCTGCTGGATTTTCACCAGCAAACTTCCACGCATCTGCTCCAAATGAAATTTCATCGCCGGCTGGCTAACGCGAATCATCAAAACCCCCTTTTTCAAGGAAACCGGCTCGCTGCTCTTGGCCACGTATTCGCCAGCAAGGTCGCTCCATATGGCGCGCAGCCGATGCTCTTCCATGCCGTCGGTCATTCCGACCAATCGGATAATATCATCAACAAACTCCGCCGCCCGATGAACTCCCGCATTCAGATCGAGAGGCTCGTCGCACCCGCGCCATTCGCGTCGCACTTTTCGACGTATCGCATCCAGTGGATGTTTATTCTTCATGACCCGGTCAGCCGCCATCCTCACCAATGGCCTCCACCGGACATCCCTCCATTGCCTCACGACATTGCTGCTCTTCCTCTTCACTCTCGGGTTGCTTATAAACGTAGGAATAACCCTCGTCGTCAGATCGGGTAAAGTTCTTTGGTGCGGTTTCCCGGCAAAGATCACAATCAATGCATTGACTGTCGACATAAAACTTGCCTGCCAAGTTTTCTTTATTACGCTCTTCCTTGTCAGCCATATTGGTGGTGATGTGCGCAGAAGCCATCGCCTTATTTACCGTATCTTGCAACCATATTTTTTGTTTTTCTCTTTCTCCACGCCGAGTATCTGTTTATTCTGCAAGCCACTCTTTTCTCCATCATGCCTGATACAAATCCTGACATCCCGAAAAAAAAACCATCGGAATCTCTGCCGACCCACAAGTCAGATAATCAGAAGGGCAAGTTTTCCAATGAAGTGGATCTTTGGGATCTCGAGGGCAGGACCGAAAAAATTGCACTTGAATCGCAGCAATCCGTCGTGGAGAGGAACAATGTGCCCCAGTTGCTTTTGGTAGATCAAGTCGAGGATGTTGCGCCGAAGCAAGAGAAAGAGAAAATCTTCAACACAGAAAAACTACCTAGCGAACCCTCACTACCTGCCACCCCCCCTGCCAAGCTAGTCGCATGGGAAAGCGCTGGTCCAAGCGGCAAAAAACTTAAACCTCTAACCCAAAGAGAAGACGACATCTGGGACAATTTCCTCGACGAAGAACCCTCTGCATCCTCTGCATCCTCTGCATCCTCTGCATCCTCTGCATCCTCTGCATCCTCTGCATCCTCTGCATCCTCTGCATCCTCTGCATCCTCTGCATCCTCTGCATCCTCTGCATCCTCTGCATCCTCTGCAGATCTGCACCAAGAAGCCCAGATCGACATTGATTCCAAGCTGGCGGGCATCCCCCACCATCCAGTGGATCCGAATCAACATGTGAGGAAAATTATCCGACCGGAAGTCGCCGTTGTTAAGGAGGACATTCAAGGGGGGGATGACACCGTGGATCACGCTATCCAACAACTGGAAGTTGAGACGAAAGAGAAAGATCTGAGTTTCCAAATTGCCAAATTCACACCCGTCGAGGTGACCGCCTCGCTGTTCTTTTTGGCTCTCCTGCTATTTGGCGCGATCGTCACAGTCAGCGTGTTACGCTCCCATCTCAAGATTCATGCTGATCCTTACACAACTCCTGACTTTCCTGTCAAGGGAAGTATTGCCACAGTCGCCAAGGCCGAGACATTTTGGAGAGCACCGGTGGTCGGGGGACCGAATGCCGACACCACCAAGTTGGATGTGATACTGCTGCCGGTGATCACTATCACCTTAAATGAGTGCAAAGGACCGCAAGGTGCACTGCGGGTCATGTTCCTGAATCACAAAAATGAAATCGTTGGTGACACCCTCACCAAATCATATGAAAACAACCTTTTCAAAGCCAATAAATCCGCCACCATGTCATTCGCCTCCACTGCTGGATTCACAGAGTTTGGTGAACAGGAAGCTTACCGAGCAAAAATAAGCAAACCCTGGACGATCAAGGTTTTTGAGGGCCCCTCTGAGAGCGCCAGTAGTAATTCATTCAAACTTCTTTTCACAACTCCGATTATTGCGAATCGGCACTAGAATTTCCCTATGATCCAGAAACCTACCCCACTAATTCCCCGCGAAGGCTGGCATGTAATGCATTTGTATTATCATGTAGATCACTCCCAATGGGCCTGCCTAAGCCAGGATGAACAACGCACTGCGAAAACCCGACTCACCCAGCTGGTGCATGAAATCCGCTCCACAGAAAACACACATCTGCTGACTTTCGCTGTCGCGACTCCCAAGGCGGATATCGGATTCATGTTGCTCACCCCCGACCTGCATGTCGCCAACGCTTTCGAAAAGCGCCTCACGCTGTCTCTTGGCGTGGACGTTCTGTCTCCTTGTTACTCCTATCTCTCGCAGACAGAAAGTTCGGAATACACGACCAACACGGAGCAATACATCAATGAAACCATCATCGCCGAAAAAGGTCTAGTTAGAGGCACTGCGGAGTTCGAAACGGCACTGAAGGAGTTCGAGGACCGCATGGCCCATTACTTGCAACACCGTCTCTACCCAGTACTTCCCGACTGGCCAGTCATTTGTTTTTACCCGATGTCGAAGCGCCGCAGCGGCAACGACAACTGGTATTCGCTCGACTACAAAGCACGCCGCGAACTGATGGCGGGGCACGCCCGGGTTGGTCGCACGTATTCAGGTCGAATCCTTCAATTGATAACCGGTTCGACCGGCCTGGACGAATACGAATGGGGTGTCACCCTGCTGGCGAAGGACACCATCGATGTGAAATCAATTGTATACGAAATGCGTTTCGACGAGGTTTCGGCCCGCTACGCCGATTTTGGGGATTTTTACATCGGCATGCAACTACCGCTCGACGAATTATTCAACCGCGTCTGCCTCTAACGAAAAGGCTGAGGGGAAATTACCCGAAATCGCTCGTTTAACACACAATCCGGTTGCGGGGTGACGTTAATCGTCCATATTGAATTCCACAACTTGAAATATTTATGACAATTGAAGAAACGCAAGCACGCATCGCCGAAACCAGCAACTGGATTCAAGCCGTAAAATCTGAAATGGCCCAAGTGTTGGTGGGACAAGGCGAATTGGTGGACCGACTGCTGATCGGGCTTCTTTGCAACGGCCACATCCTATTAGAAGGCGTGCCCGGATTGGCTAAAACACTTGCGGTTAAAGCTCTCTCTGGATGCCTGCAAACATCTTTCTCGCGTTTTCAATTCACCCCGGACCTGCTGCCAGCTGACCTGTTGGGCACCATGGTTTACAATCCGCAGTCCGCATCCTTTGCCCCGAAGTTGGGACCGATTTTCAATAATCTGATCCTCGCTGACGAAATCAACCGCGCACCAGCTAAGGTCCAGTCGGCCTTGCTTGAAGCGATGCAGGAACGCCAGGTCACCTTGGGCGACAAAACCTACAAACTCCCCGAACCTTTCCTAGTGCTGGCAACCCAGAACCCCATCGACCAGGAAGGCACCTACCAACTACCCGAAGCCCAGCTTGACCGTTTTCTATTGAAGGTCACGGTGAACTATCCCAGCCCAGAAGAGGAGCTCATCATTCTCGACCGCATGGCAACGTCTGCACCAGCCTATCAGACAAAAACTGCCGCCACGCCGGATCAGATCGCCTACTCGCGCGAACTGGTCAATTCAATCTACATCGATCCCGCCCTGCGACAATACATCGTGCAAATTATCAATGCCACACGTGATCCGGTGAAATACGACACATCATTGAAAAACCTCATCCGCGCTGGAGCTTCGCCACGCGGCACGATCAATCTCGCACTCAGCTCTCGGGCCCGGGCATTCATGTCGGGTCGGGCTTTCGTCACCCCTCAGGACATCAAGGATATGGTTCACGCGGTGCTACGTCACCGAATTCTTGTGACTTATGAAGCAGAAGCGGAAAACATCAATACCGACACCATCATCTCGCGCCTGCTGACAAAAATTCCCGTTCCTTGAATATCCAACAAATGACATTCGACGAGCAAATCGATGAAATGATGGCGCGGGTTCGCAAGTTGGAACTCAAAGCGCGCCGTCTAGTTAGAGAATCGTTCTCGGGCGAATATCAGTCGTCTTTCAAAGGCCAGGGTCTTGATTTCGACGACTTCCGCGAATACCAGCATGGCGACGAAATCCGCTTCATCGACTGGAACGTCACCGCCCGAATGGGTATGCCATTCGTTCGCAAGTTCCGCGAGGAACGGGAGCTAAACGTGATCATCGCTGTGGATGTCAGCGGCTCCTCCGACTACGGGTCGGTGAATTACTCTAAACGCGAGATCGCCGCCGAAACAGCTGCGATCCTTGGTTTTTCGGCGCTGCAAAACGGAGACAAATGCGGCCTTTTGATCTTCGCCGCTGAGACCCTGATGTTCATTCCTCCCGCGAAGGGAACCAAACACCTGCTGCGTCTTGTTAGGGAAATTCTGATTGCCCAACCCAACAATCCCGGCACGTCGATCGAAGCCGCCTCGACCACCTTGATCCACACCCTGCCGAGAAAATCGCTTGTCTTTCTTATCTCGGATTTTCACGCCGATTCGATTGACAAGCCGCTGGGCAAACTTGCGGCAAAACACGACACTATCGCAATCCGAATCACCGACCCATTGGAAAAAAAACTCCCGCGTGGCGGACGAGTCACCCTGGAGGATCCCGAAACTGGCTGGCAGACATCGATCAACACCTCAAATCCAAACCTGCGCATGGCCTATGAGAAAATGATGCTCCGCCAGCACGAAGGCGTGGTCACCCTACTGAAAAAACACGGCATCGATTTCGCGGAACTCAGCACTGCCAGCGACCCCATCCCTTCCCTTCACGCCATGTTGAACAGACGGGTTCGCAAACGCTATCGATAATGGAAGAACAGCCAACATCACTGGAGTTGTCTGACATTCCAAATATCAGACAGCTGATCCCCTCGCCCGCTTTGTCCTGGTGGGTTTGGGCCGCGTTGGCCACTGTTTGCATTGCGTTGGCTGTGACATTGGTCATAGCGCTGAAATCCCGGAAATCTAAGCCTGCTATGCTGCGACAGATTGCATTTCGAGAGGCGATGGCTTCATTGGAAAAAGCCCGTCTCATTACTGCACCGGTCGCGCTAGCCACAGCCGTGTCGCTGGCAATCCGTCGATATCTCGCTTCCTCCTTTGCCGATCCTTCGCTGTTTGAAACCCACGAAGAATTCCTCTCACGCCACCAGGCACTAGCGACTCTCCCTGAAATCACACGGCAGAAAATAGCGCGGGAATACGACCATCTGGCGCGCATGAAATACGCGCCTATGGAAACACAGCAGGACATCTCTGAACTTGTGACGCAGATGATCCAACTGCTGGAGCATCTTCACTCCGTGCACCCCGTTTTGACCGCTGGACCATGACAGAATTCCTCAAACATTTCTGCTTTTCCTCCCCGCCGTGGCTGCTGCTGTTGTTGCCATCGCTCTTGTTGCTATTTCTACGCCGCGGTCGGGGTGCGGAATCAACGCTGACGTTTTCTACACTAAATGTGCTGGTCTCTCTCGGCAAAAAACTTCGCCAGGGCCCTGGTTCTTTTAGCATCCCCCTGCTGTTTGTTGCGCTCACTCTAACAATTCTTGCACTTGCCCGTCCGGTCTGGCGACTGGAGTTTCAAAACCGAACCGCCTCGGGTATTGATATCATGATTGCCTTCGATGTGTCGCTCTCGATGGAGATCGATGATTTTTATACTTCCGATGGCTTGCCGATCCAGCGCCTTGACGCGGCAAAAGAAGTGGTCACGAATTTCGTTCGCAACCGGCCAGATGACCGCATTGGTCTGGTGGTCTTTTCCGGACAACCCTATCACATTAGTCCGATCACCCTTGATCACGAATGGCTACTCAATGGATTGAAACGGGTGAAACTCAACCACCGCAATGGCAGCGGCGACGGCACGGTGAACGAGCAGGGCACCGCGATCGGCTCGGCAATATCTGCTGCAGCCACCCGCCTACACGCCCGCGATGCCAAGTCGAAAATCATCGTGCTGATTACCGATGGCGCGAACAATTCAGGTAAGATTGCCCCGATCGACGCTGCGAAGTACGCAGCTGACCTCAAGATCAAAATTTATGCGGTCGCCCTGGGCACCAAGGAAGGAAGAGTCAGTAGCAACGTCCAGCGATTTCCACGCCAGGAATTCGACCTACCTACACTGCAGGAGGTTGCACGCCTGACAGGAGCCGAGCACTACTGGGCACAAACCAATGCCGAATTGAAAAACACATTCCGTACCATCGACGAATTGGAAAAAACAGAACGCAAGACCTACACGGTGACTGAAGATCGCGAGTTGTTTCCCTGGTTCCTGATCCCCGCACTTTTCTTTGCCTGCCTGTCCGCCATATTGATCGCCCTCACACCTCCCCCAAGTCCGGATTAACCCCGTCTTTCGCCATGCAGCCCGCCAATCCCTACATTCTTCTTCTGCTGATCATTCCGCCGTTCTTGGCATTGATCGCACTGGTTGCTGCGGGAAAGAAACGCCGCCAATGGGCGATATTTGTCGCCGACCGCCTGCGCGGAAAATTAATCAAACGCTCGTCCCCGCTGCCGCGCTGGCTGGCCTATTTTTCGCTGCTGATCGCTATTTTCCTAATGATCATCGGACTGTCCCGAATGCAAATCAGCTCGAGTCCAAAAACGGAGAGCACCCGGGGCCGTAATCTGATGATCGTGCTCGACCTCTCGCGTTCGATGCAGGTGGAGGACCTGAAGCCATCACGACTGGCCCAGGCTAAGGCGTTGATTTACGAACTGCTGGAAATCTTGCCCAACGATCGAATCGGCGTAGTAGGATTTTCAAGCGTGCCATTTCTGTTCGCGCCGCTGACCACCGATCACGGCGCGGTGAAGGAAACCGTCGAACAACTCGATTACGAATCCATTCCTACCGGTGGGTCCGACATCAGCGCGGCAGTAATTCTTGCAATCAACACCCTCAAGGAAACCGCACAAACCAACAACGGGTTGCTTATTCTATCTGACGGTGAGGAACACTCGCCGAAACTTCTGGACACCATCGATGATATCAAAAAATCCGGCACCTACGCCTTCGCGGTTGGCATTGGTACCGACGACGGCGGCTTCATTCCGGACAAGACAGCGAGCGATGGCCGCTTTCGAGACGTCAAGGGCAATGCTATCATCAGTCGCCTGCAAACAGCTACAATGCAGGATTTCGCTACCCAAGCAGGAGGGCGTTTCGCACTGGCGCAATCGGCGACCGAAATTCCAGCTATGGTCACAGCGGCGGTTTCAGATCTCGAGTCCTTCGAAATGAAGGGTCGTGAAAAAATGTTGGCGACGGAACTGTTTCAATGGTTTATTCTCCCCGCAGCGATTCTGCTCATGACTTCTCTAATCCTCGGCACCCGCTGGCGCAGATTATCAAAGACAAACGGCGCATCCGCTGTCGTCTTGCTGCTCGCGCTCTTTCTTCAACCCGTGCAAGCTGCATACGAGATCGGTTCGCTTGAGGCAGCACGCGCCGCGCTGCAGTCGGGTGCCTACCAGAGTGCCCGCGAACAGTTTGAGCTACTCGCCTCGAGAGAACACCCGCAGAGCGAAGATTTCGCAGGACTGCAATTGGGCAAGGCCACCGCCGATTACCGGTTGAATGATTTTTCCGCTGCACGGGCTTCTTATTCGAAGGCCTTGACCAATGACGATTCACGAATCCGCGCGGCTGCGCACCAGGGCATGGGTAACACCCTTTTCCAGCTCGGCTGGCAGTCGCTAGCAAAAGGGCAAAGTTATCCAGGTGAAATAGCAGCTGCGGAAAATTTCGACAAACTGGTCAAGGAGCGCATCGACGAGTGGATGAAAGGTGAAGAGGAAACCGACTCGAAAGCTCTTTCTGAGGGATACCGGAATTTTCAAACGATTATGCTCAACTGGGCTGATGCAATGCGCCATTCACAGTCCGCTCTGAGCCTGCAGCCAGGCAATCAGGACACTGAACAGAACAAAAGAGTTGCGCAGACATATCTGGAGAAGCTTCGCAAGGCCATGGAGCAGCAGCAGCAAGAGATGCAGGAACAGATGGAAGGTCAGGGAGATGGTGAAGGACAACAGCCCGATCCCGGTGAAAGTGGCGAGGGCGGTGAGGAGGAAGGCGATAAGGGTGAGGATGGCAAGGAGAAGGATGCTGCGGGCGATGGAGGGAAAGACCCAAAAGACAAGGGCGAGGATGGCGAGAAAAATCCCGACGGCAAAACCCCTGACGGCGAAAAACCCGACCCGAAAAACACCCACGGCAAAGACCGAAAACCAGAGGAGACCAAAGAACAAAATGCCTTACGCAAGCTCAATGAAAATGCCGACCTTCAACGCGGCATCGTCGCCCCAGGCACCTACAATTTCCGGCGCCCGGAAAAGGATTGGTGAGCATTACCCTATGACTGCCATGAAGAACATTCTCACATCGTTACTTTTCCCCCTACTCACGTCTGGCCTTGTTCGCGCAGCCGCTATTGAAGCCACAATTTCCAGCCAGTTTCTAGTCCGCGGCGAACAGGCAGTTCTTGAAGTCATGCTCTCAGAGGTCAGTCCTCCTGAAGAAATGCGCATCCCCGCCATCCCCGGCGTAACGATACAGTCGCGCGGTTTCGGCGGCGCCAATGCAACCATTCTCCCGGGTCGAAAGCTGGGCTATATCTATCAATTCGCGCTCTCGTCATTTGAAAAAGGCCGCTATACGATTCCGCCAATCTCCCTGAAGGTGGGAACTGAAACGATATCCAGTAATGCGTTGAATTTCGAGGTTTTTGACGGAACCGACATCTCATTCTCGGAACTGCGGATTGGCAATGAAACCATCCGCTATGCCGCATTTTTCAAAACATCGAAGAGTCAGGTATACGAGGGTGAAAGCATTCCCGTGGAATTGAAAATCTATTTCCCTGCCAATCAGCGGATTGAAGAATGGGGCATTCCGGATTTTGATCGCGAAGGCCTCACCGCCTGGCGCTTCGAACCGCGCCCACAACTTGGTGGCGCGATTTTGTTGGGAACGAACTACCAAGCCGCATCGTATCCGAGCATGCTCGCCGCAGGACGCTCAGGAAAGGTCACTCTGGGACCTGCAAAAATCAGACTCATCTCGGTCCAAAACGCAATTGGACAGTTCGGTACGTTCGAACAAAATGCGGTGGCTCTCAACCTAACGGCTTCCGCTCTGGAACTTGAATCGACGGCCCTGCCTGCCAATCCTCCCGAGGGATTCACCAACGCCATTGGCACGTTCACCCTCAACGCAAGTTCTAGTGAAACTGAGGTCCGCGAGGGCGACCCGATCAACCTGGACCTAACCGTGAGCGGGAGCGGTAATCTCGATTCCATGGATGCGCCTTCTCTTGCTGATAACGAGGGTTGGAAACTCTATGATGCCACTCGTTCGGAACTGGGCGAGGCCCGCCGACTGCAGCGCGGCCAAGTATTTTTCAAACAATTTATGCGTCCGATCAGAAGGCAGACCATCATCCCGCCCTTTCAACTGGTTTACTTCGATCCCGCCCTCGGGGAATACAAGGTTGTAAGCACCGCTCCGATCCCTTTGAAAATCTTACCATCAACCAATCCTGTCGCCGCACTGGGCGCGCCGCCACCGCAGGCAGCCAATCTTCCTGTCGAACGCATGACCGACATTCTCGGATTGATCAAAGCGGATCGAGTTCTCAATTCCGCCGCCTTCACCGCTCTGCCGCATCTCTGGCACCTCGTGCCTGCAGTCCTCCTGCTGACACTGTGCTTCGCCATTTTTCATCGCCACTTCTGGCCGCGTTTCGTCCCCCACCCTGAACTTGTTAAACGCAGAAAAGCATGGAATGAACTGGAAAAAGCACCCTCAGATGCGGCGGGCTTCTTCCGCAGCGCAGGCCATTTCATCGAGGCAAACCTCGCCAACCAGGCACAAAACCCCGCCGTTGCGGGTATTCTCAAGGAGCGTGATCTGGTGTGTTTTCTCCCGAGCAGCAACAACACACCAATCGATTCCAAACGACGGAATCAAATTCTTAAAGCACTGCGCAAGCTTGCTTTCTCACTGATTGTATTCGCAGTTTCGGCAAACTCTTTCGTTAGAGCCGACGATGTGAATCCAGATGCGGCGGATGCCACGACCCTTTACAATGAAGGAAAATTCAAGGAGGCAATCAGCCAGTGGCTGGGAGCCGGCCCCTTCCAGCAGTTACCTGCGGAAACACTCTACAACATTGGTAACGCTTGCTATCGCGCAGGTTCTCAGGGACACGCGGCGCTATACTATCGTCGCGCTTTGCTCGCAGATCCGGCCCTCGCCGAAGCACGGCAGAACCTGCGTTTTCTTGAGAGAAAATTCGGCGCACTGACGATCAAACGGCCCGACTATCAATACTCCCTGACCCGCATCCCCCGAGTCTGGTTGAGCAACACCCTGGCGGCAATCATTTGGCTGGTGGGGCTTTCGCTGCTAACATTCCCCGCAACGCGCACGGGTAGCAAACTGCGGATTGCTGCCTTCTCGACTATTTTATTTAGCCCCCTGCTCCTGCTGGCATGCTCGCTGGCCTTGCACTATTACCCGAATGATTCGGCATTTGCTCCTTTCGAGGAACAAGCGGTGATAGTAGCGGATAAAGCCGTGGCCTACGCCGATGCATCTCGCAGTTCGGAACATGTCATCGATGCCCCCGCTGGATCATTGTGCCGTATCATCCGCCGAAGCGACCGCTGGGTTTATATCGCGTTCGCCAGTCAAACCCGCGGCTGGGTGCCAGCAGAAAGCATAGAGCCTTTGATCCCGACCACACCTCCCCATGTGCCGAGTTTCTCGCCGACCGCCGAACCACCCACCCCCTCAGCCTAAGGAGATGCATGGAGCAGTTCCGAGACTCATTACAAACTTCCTCATCGATCTAGTGATATACTCTCCCCGCTCTAGCGCACGAAAACAGTCCCGATGATCTGTTACAGCAATCCGCGCGCGATCCACTTCTCCCAACAGCACGTTAGGAGAAATTTCTCATTGAAATTCGTCATTCGTAGATCAAGGCGCGGTTGCGATAGGGACGTTGCAGAAAGTTAGGGCGGCGATGCCGTTGGCGCCCAGTAACAGCGCTTCCTGATTCCAACTAACTTCTTTAAGGTAGGTAATTTTCGTCGCCTTTCCGGGCTCTTTCAATTTCAGCGTCAAGACATTGCCCTTCACACTGCCCGAAGCCACTTTGTCCTTTTCTCCATCGAGATAAAATTGTCCTATCAAGACATCAGCCCAGCCGACGGGTTGATCAAATTCCAGCTCAATCGTATCCTTTCCGTTAGACCTCGCCTTCAAAAGGTTCGGCGGGGTGATCGATTCCGTGGGCACCTTGCGGTAGTTGTCACGTTCGATGAGCGGTTGGATCATGAGTGCGAATTCCGCCCAGCCGACCAGCGGGAAATGGCAACCGCCGGGTGGCCGAACACCGAGCGTAGACATGATGCTCATGTTCGAATAGTACTGCGGCAGGGTGCGTTGTTTTTCGCGCAACATGTCGCCCGATCCCGCACCGCCGCCCATGCTGCACGAGTTCGGCCAGATCTGAAATATGTAGTAGTGCCGCACGTTGGGAAAGTCTTCCTTCCACGCAGCCGACATTTCCAAAAACAAGCGATGGTAGGACTCCCAACCGTATCCTCCCGTCGGTCCATCGGAGCCCTGATCATTTTCGCCCTGATGCCAGAGGATACCGCGTATGCCGTGGCTCAGTTTCGCCTGCTGCACACGCCAGAGCATTTTCCCATACAGCGTGGTCAAATCCGTGGGATTGCTCTCGCTGCGCTGGTGCTGGTCGATGCGTGTGCCACCGGCGGCGGCGTTGATCATGAAAATCGGCACCTTCTGACTGGCAAGAAGGCGTTTCGCCAACTCCATTCCCCACCATCCGAGTTCGGCTTTTTCACCACTCGACGCTTTCCAAACTGGGAGGCACCACAGATTTTCGGTGGCTTCCTTGCCGTCAGCGGATGGTCGCCCGTAACTACGGATCCACTCGCTGGTTTCCGGCGGCGACTTCTCGCCAGTGTCGGTTGCCAGAGCATTCGATTGTCCATCGATAATGTACGCATCGCCGCAAACGATATTGCCCACTGTGTTGTGAACTTTTTCCGCCGTGCCCTTTTTGCTTCCAAATTCAACTTTGTATTTGGTCAGTCCGGGCTTGAGCTTCACGGTCAAGGCATACGACTTGTCCGCCGAGAGTTTCAGGCTCTCGGTTTTCTCCAGCTTGTCGTCTGCATAGAGCTTGAGAAACACCGTGTCGGCGGCTTCTTCAAGTGCGCCGTTGTAAAAGAGCGTGCCTTCGTTCTTGTCATCGCGGGCGTAAAACTGCCCCTCTTGCGGCTTCTCATCGGCGGTGGGGATGCGTGCGAGCCATGGGTCGGTTTTCGGTTCGGTCACCGCGATGCTGATGCTCTGGGTGACCGGCTTACCACCATTGCTCATCGTTGCGGTGACCTCCAGCTTGCCGCTGTTCTGCGCGCCTTTGAGCAATAATTTTCCGTCGGCTGCTTTCTTTATCACCGCGATGTTGCCGCAGTTCCAATCGACCTTCAAGTCCCCCGCCCCCTTGGCTTTCATCGCTGCGAGGTTACTCACCTGCGGCACGATTTCAATTGCCGTACGACCATCCCATGCGGCGGGCGCCTTGAGTGTGAATACCGGTTCGGCGATGTCTTCTTTGATGGTGATGGCGATGTCCTTGGTTTTGACTTCTTTTGAATAGACAGCCTTGAGCTGCAGGGTCAATGGCTTGTCGCCCTCGACCCGTCCGGCATCGAGGGTGTAGCTGAAACGATCCACTGCGACAATCGATTCCTGCGCGC
>Ga0315908_10001009_pt1 | contig 21699 bp, 15 predicted proteins | sample LakEriMetagenome_12_FD_203520 | JGI IMG/M metagenome (GOLD analysis project Ga0315908, IMG submission 203520) | Freshwater fungal communities from buoy surface, Lake Erie, Ohio, United States - Buoy 4 MA124 | ecosystem: Environmental > Aquatic > Freshwater > Lake > Lake biofilm | place: USA...
TATTGAATAAGATTCTCATATGATGTTGACCTCCTGCATTACCTCTTCCATTAGGATGTTTTCTATGTTTACCTACTCTACCGTGACCATGAGATACGTGACCTCTCATCTTCCTGCATTTCTTATTAGCGCTAGTCATCTAATTAAGATATTAATTAATATTTATTAATATTATATTAATTACCTATTTTAAATATATTATGAACAATCAAGACATTTAAAATGTATAATAGAGGACTGAAAATCTTGAAAGAAAATTATAGGAAGCTAAAATGCGTAATAATTAGTTTCTCTTTGACCTCAGTTAGAATCATAATAATCATGATTAGAATTTAATTTAAGAGTCTATTTAGTCGAAGAATTTCATTCCTAATCTTATTTAACCTAATTTTCAATAACAAAGCAAATCGACTTTGCTCAATAGCAATAAGTATTTAGTTAATTTTGATTTTAATGATTCTGTTTAAATATTAACAACTTAAGAACATCATCTTGTTAATAATTAAGTTTATGATCTTAAATATTAAAATATGTTGAAAGAGTCAATCAATTGAGTTGAAACATTTAAAAATAATCTGGATAAATATAATGTAACTATCTGGGAAAATAAATATAAAGAATTAATTGAAGATTATAAAAAAAAATATTTTTATATTTATGAATTTAATCAAGAAAACAATATTTAAATCCTTAAGAATATCATTTATTAATTTTACATATTAACTTAAGACTAATTTTATAAAAATTAAGATTATGAAAAAACAAATAAAAAATATAATATCTAAAATAACTTTGTTGAAAATGATTATGAATTTAATCAAAATCAATAATTAAAAAATGAAATAGATGAAAAACTAAACTAACTTGAATAAACCATTAAACACATTGCTAATAATTCAGATGATTCTTAATTATCAGAAACAGAAGAAATATATTTGAAATTAAAAAAAAAGCAAAAAGTTTAAGAAAAATCATTGAAATAATTTCAAGATAAATGCAAAAAGTAGGAAGACTTAATTGAAATTTAAAAAGTATAAATAGAATAACTCACAAATGATTTAAATGATGCTAACAAATAAAACTATTTTTTAAAAAATATTCTAAATGATAGGGATAAAAATATTTCTCAATTTGAAAATCTTATAAAAGAAAACAATAAATTTTAAATAACAAATAAAAATTTAAGCGAAGAAATAAACGAGTATTTATTAATTATAAATTAAATTTTATTATTAAAATAAGTAACATAAGAATCAAAATTTAATACTAATTTTATTTATATTAATTATAATTTAAATAAAAAAAGATTTGTTTTATTAATATTATAAATAAAAAAAGATTAAGTGGAAGATATGAAACAATTTAGGGATTTAAAGATAACTATAAGAAATTAATAAGTTAAATAACTGGAAATTACAAATAAGGGTTAAGATTGCTTGATGAAAATATTCAAAAATAAAAAAAAGGACATTTTAGTGAGCTTATAATTTTTTGTGAACAATTATTAGATCGAATAAATTTTTTAGAAAAAAGGAACTCTCAAATAAGAACATTATTGAAACAGAATATGGAAAAAGAGTAAGAAAATCAAGAAGACAAAATTCATTTATTAAAAGAATACTAGAAAATTCAAGATATTATTCTTTAAAATGTAAAAGTAGAAGATCCGGAAGTAACAAATTGGTTAAGGACTCTATGTTATAAAGTAACAGATAACAAACCATATTTCGAAAGAAGACTAATCGAAACTATTTCCCAGCTGAGAGACTCAAAAGGGAAGGTCAATGTAAATATTAAATAATAATTATAATAATAATAAAATATTGGTGAATAATAATAAAATATTTATAAATAATAATAAAATATGAGAATAGAGTCTGAAGGAGGAAGAAAAAATGGAGAGGAATCAAAGTAATAATAAAGTGTATGAGTACTTTGTGCCGGAACAAAAGTTAGATGAAATGGTAAATGGGAGGGATTATATGTAGAAGAATGAGTTGTTGAGGTTTATGGTAATGTAAGCTCATTGCATTGATACTTTTATTACAGAGAAAAAAACTAAAGATTTAGAAAATATCAAGCATAGAGATATCATCAATTACATTTCCACCTGATTTTATAATTTTCTATCATATTATAATAAAATTCTCAATGGCATTTTCAATATTATTATTATGAATATAATTATAAATATTATTATTATTATTATAATAATAAAATTTATATGTTATTATTATGAATATTATTGTAAATATTTTGATAATATTATTGTTAATTTTATTATTATAATATAATCAGCATAATTTCATATGTATCAAGATGGTTACGAGGATTGCATAAATCAATTTATTTTAGAATTTATTTAATTCAAAAAATCCCAATAAGAATAGTTTGGATAATATAAAAAAGAAAATATTTAGAATATGGAAAAAGAGCAACAACAAGATACGCCAAATCAAGATAATCAATAAAAGGAAGCATTTAATTTCAATAATTTAACTAAAGTATCTCTCATCTTATATTTTAGACTGATCAAATACCGATAGCTTATTTGTCCAATTAAAAATTATTTTAGTTCAAAAAAGAACCTAAAAAATTTAAAAGTTTATTATAAATAATCACTAATCGTGTTTAAAGATACTTTTTTATTGAGGATTAAAAAATATTTACTTTAGAAAAGCAAAATTAAAACTATTATATAGTTAAATCAGTAAAAAACCTTGAACGACTATTTTAAATAAAGACTGATGTATTTTATTTGAATTTATTTTAAGAATAATTAAAAAGATTTCATATATTTTATGTTTTTTAATAAATAACTCAACCAATTCAAATCTCCAATCATTAAAAAGATGTAATTTTAAAATAAAAATGAAGTACTTAATTATTTATAAGAACTTTATCAAAATATTTTAACATAAAAATTTTAAAATAAACAAAAAAGGGAAAATTATTCTTTAATTAATTTGAATAATAATGAAGATTTTCTAGATGAAAACTCAATAAATAAAATTTAAAATGAAAAAAAAGAAGAATATATTCAAAATGTTTTTGAAATTGAATGAAATATTATTATAAAATTTAATTATTAAATATTTTAAAATATTTATAAAATTTATTGAATTATAATTATTAATATTTGATAAATTTAATATTAATATTATACATTAGATAATTAATCCTATTGACAAATTATCCTTTTAAAATTTTATATAATAATAAATATATGATTATTATAAAAATATAATTTGACATTATGAATTAAAATATATAATTATCTAAAAAATTATATATTAATGATTTTTGTATTAATATTTTTTACTATTTTAATTATTTTATTGATTAATCGATTTTTGAAAAAATAAAACTAATCTATTCAATTTAATTATTCAAATGAAAAATTACAATAATTTAATAAAAAAAAGTAAAATGATAATAAATAACAAGAAATTATTTAAAAATTATTATTAAAAAAAAATAGCTTTCAAAATTAGATATAAAAATTTAAATAATGTGATTAGAATAATAATTATAAATAAAATAAATACTTAATTGACAAAATTAATTAGTAATATTAGAATAAAAAATAATTAAATTAGAATTTTATAAATAGATTTTTTAAAAATATAATATAAAAAAGTAAAGACTTTTAATAAAATAACTTAAATAATTAAGAAAGATCAATAAGCAATTAGAATAATTAATTTATTAAATAGGAAAATAACTAATAAAAAATTATTTAATAAGATTAAGAAACGTAGATTAAAAGATAGTTTTTATCTTAATAATTAGAAATAGTTTAATGTAAAAATGAAGTTTAATTAAATCAAACTTAAAATAATTTAACTATTGAAAGCTTAAATTAATCTAAAATTGAGTAAGTAGAATCTAGATAAATAATTTAAATAAAGAAGAGTAAAATAAACAATGATTTTGAATAATCAAATTCATTAATAAAAATTTAAAAAACTCAAATTAATAAATGTATTATTAATAAAATATTTTTAGAATCAGATAATATTGAATATTAAAATAATGAATTAAATTAAAATCAAGTTGATTTGCATAATCAATTTAGTACATAAGACAGCTCTAAGGAAATAATGATGTAATAAATTTCTAATAAATAAAAAGAAGTAAAATAGAAGATTGAGATTTAAAACAAGACAAAGAAAATGTATAATCAAATAGTTTGAATAATAAGTCAGTTAGAAAAATAACTTTAAAAAACAATAGAAAATAATGATAATATAAAAATAAATTATAATATAAAATTTTATTATATATAAAAATAAATAATTTATAAAAATTACTAATATAGTAAAAATTACAAATAGATATAAATAAAATGACAAGCAGTTTATCATAGTAACTAAAGCAACTTTAACTTAAAGAAGAGACTGGATATTAAGAAGATGAGAGAAAAAGAGCAAGTTTAATATTTGATAATAAATAAGCAGGATGCATAGATTCAAACAGTATAAAGTAAATGGCTAGAGAGTCATTTTAAATACTAATTGAGTAAGAAGAATTGCTAGGGAATTTCTTTGAATTCTTGTTCGTATAAAATAAAGACATAAATAGAGAGAAATTAACAGAAACAGAGAACTTAAAAGTGTAAGGGAAGTTAGTTGAATTATTGTTAATTTTACAAGGATATCTAATGAACAGACATTGTTAAAATATTATAGAATACTTAATCCGATAATTTGAAGTGCATAAATATGATGGTCTTTAATTAGTGTTGATAATGTTGCCGTTTCATAGTTCATTACTATTCGTGAAATTATTGCAGAATATTAATCTGGTTAAAATTAAACACTTGGAATTTCTAGCTAATAATATTAAGAGTGGACTTAATATATAAAGAATACACATTGTGAAATAGATTAAATATGATAACGCTATCTTGTAATAACTGATCAATCTATTAGATAAATAATTGGGAATCAAGAAAGATAGTGAGGAAATAGTGATTGATATAGTTAATAATAATGAAATAAATAAAAGAAAAAGTGTAGTTGGAAATGTATTAGTGAATTTTTTGAGTGGATTATTGGTGGAATTGATAGAGAGAGAAGAAGTGAATGAGAACTTGATGGGAGTGATATTGGGATTTATAGAAATAGGATTAAAAGGAGAGAGGAAGAACGTGTTTATTGGAAGTTTAATGGTATTGCAGATGTTGGTGAGTCAGAAGTAATAGTTGAGATAGAAGATAGTAGAGGACAGTGCCGAAGTAGTATTAAATCTATTAGAGAGTAGACCTATGTTCTCAAGAGAAATAGTATAGTTCTATCTTCAACTACATTAGAACAACATCCTTCATTCAATCCCCTAATCACATTTCTTACTTATTCACTCAAATCTCCATTTCTTCCTTCTTCCATCTTCCCTCAATACAGCACTTTTTATTTACAGATTCTTACAAAATATTATCTAATCTCCATAAGATGACTCTTATCTTAAATCTCTTGACTCTCTTCTCTCAACTCTCCATCTTAATCATTCACTTCTTTCTCTTTTCCTTAATGAAATTATTCTACAAATGCTTCATAATTCTTAATCTAAACCATAAGATATGTTCTATTAGTTTTATCTTACTAAGATTGCTTAATTATTTCATAAACATTTCTAAAATACTTTATAAACATTATTCTATCACTTACCTTAATCTCAATAACTCACTAAACTATTCCCTAATTATTCTCAACATACCATTTTCAACTTTAATGATCAATCTTATCTCGAATAAACTCTTAATTCTATTAATAATGATAAAACTGCTCTTAATTCATAACATATATTTTATCAAATCATTACTTCATTTTCAAATCAATCATAAATATTAATTCTTAATCTCTTTTTCAAAATATTCTCTAAAATTCACATATATCATATCCCCAAATTCATTAAAATCATATTATTAAAAATCAATGATCTTTAGAATAATAAATTATTATTATTGGATTATTCAGAATTGTTAAATACTATCAAAAATATAAAGAATGCAATAAAGAATGAGAATGAAAATTAAAATATTAATGTTAAGTATTATTAATTAGTATTTTTACTAATAAATATAAAAAATGAAACAATAATATAGAATACAGAGTTATTATTAGAAAATAATTTAGTAAATAATTCTAACAAATAGGAGCAATAATTGAGTGATTTCTTTAAAAATGAAGAAGAATTATTTAACATGATAAAAGCAATAATAATTCGAAACAAAGAAAAAAGAATAGAAAGAAGTGAACAAATAATAAACATAGTAATGACACTTAAGTAATTAGAAAAATAGATTAAAATATTGAAATTATCATAAGAATTAGAATTGGATTGGAACTAGGATATTTTTGATAAAGTAGTGAGAAGGATAAATGAGAGTGGAGAATTATGGAGAATTAAAGATTTGTTTTAAGTGCCAAATGAATAGGCTATCAATGCTTATTATAAGTTTATTTTAATAAAGAGGAGTGTAGAAGAATAATACAACATAATTATCGACTTATTGATGTGTATTGAGGATAATCTTAATGATAATGATAATAAGAATGATAATGATAATAATGATAGTGTAAGATATGTCGCATATAATTTTCTAATCCAACTTCTAAATTAACAATACTTAAAAGGTGAAACTCATGAATTTTATCTTACATTTTAAAAATTAGCTTTGCTTTTACCAATTCTCTTAGTTTAACATCACTCTCATCATTCTCAATAAATCAAAATCATCATATAAACTCTTTTCTCATACTCTTAATTTTATAACAAACATATTTAATCGTATCCTTTTTTTAAACCTATCAAAAAATTACTTAAAATCATCAATACCAATTTCATTTAAATTCAATCTCTGTCCCATATCACAATTCTCTTCAATAATCTAACATTTTTATAAGACATTAATCAACTTATTATTCAATAATTCAATAATCCTCTCTCTCATTCTCTAATTTATTATTACATCAATTTCCTCACTGTTTCCCAATTAAAAGGAGTTGATAATAGTACCAAAAATTCATTATTAAATATTCTTTTAAAACATAAATAATAACACTCATTTTCATTTGCATAATTATATATTAATCTATTTTTTATCAATATTGATAAACAATATTTTTAAAATAATTATCATTAATTTATTATTGATTAAAATTAAGATCATTTTGTTACTTAAATGCTTCATAATTTAATTACTAAAAAAAAAATAAAACTTAATATAGATTTAAATAGTCAGTTAGTTATTTAATTAATATCTTATTTGACTTAAAAATCTAATTATCAACAAAAAGACATTATTATTTCTTATATTTAATAGATAGAGTACGATAAATAACAAATCATTGATTATATTATCAAGAAATATGAAATTTTAATAAACAAAAATAAAAATAATAATAATGATTTTGATAATAATAGTGATTTTTATAATAATAATGATCATGATTAGAATAATAATTAAAATAATAATTTATAATAAATAGAATAATAGTTGGAAATTTCATGGATATTAATTGAACTAAATATTAATTCAAACATGAATTTAATAAATTCTTTAGTTAATTTATTATAGATATTAAGAAATTATTATGGAGAAAATTTATATAAAAATTAAAATAAATTATAATTAGAAGATGAAAGTGAAAATGAATAAGAAGAAGTGAATATATATAATAATGGATAATAAATACTTAATAAAATATTATTCGAATTAGGAGAATTATTTTAAGATTTAAGTAAGAAAAACAACATGAATAAATAACTAAATAGGAATGAGTAAAATAATAATGGGCTTTAAATAATAATTAATTAGTATATTAAAATATTAATGGAACTATTAAATAAAATGAATATTGAACAAGAAAATGAAGTGAATATTTAGAGCATGTATATTTTATTCGAAAGTCTAATCAAATAAATGGGACAAAATGAATAGTTAATTCGAGAATTCATATTAAAGAAGATAGATGAATTAATATTGAAAAGTAATAAAAATGTAAATAAATTGCTGTTATTAGTTTTGAACATAAATAGGAAAATGAAAGAATATAAAAAAAAAGAAAAAGAGAATCTAAAGATGATAAAAAGAATATCTCGGATAATAAGGAAAATGATGAGCGAAATAAATAAAGATGAAATAATAGAAATTCTGATAGAGAGCAAGATAATTTTAGAATCAGAACAGAGTTGGCTAATTCTAGGAATTATGGGTTAAGAAATAAAAGAGAAAAAAGAGGAAGGAAAAAAGATGAAAACTCTAATTGAAATAATTGAAAGTTACCTTCTAAAATTAAACTTAAGGGAATCATTAGAATTGGTGTAGAATATGTTAAGCCAAATTAGATAATTGCTAAATTTCAAAGAGAAATAGGTTTCTAAGAAAGTATTGTCATTGAGAAAAAGTATTGGACTGTCCCATTCTCCATCTATTCTCAGGTACATATTAGTCATCATCAACTCTTTCTTTGCTAATAAATAATTTTAAAATCAAATTTAGAACTAACTTATTATCAATCACAATTCACTATTAAATCAGTTTGCACCCATTTATCTAAATATCATACATTTTCATCATCTCATTCTATAAGCCACTACTCTCATCAAATTATCTAAAATCAAATTACTTAATTCATAAATTGAATCTTTTATTTATAATATTTTACCCTTTGAGTTTTATTCATAAATGATTATTCATTTATAATAGTAAATCTCTGATTATAATTTAAAACATCTTCTTTATGTTAAGCTTAATGATAAGTTTTAATAAAAAAGTAAGAAAAAGACAAAAGACAGGTAAAAAGTATTACAATTATTAGTGGATTAAATAGTTTTTGATTTAGAATAAGAAAGGTACAATAATATCAATAATAATTAAAATAATTAAAATTAAAACAATGATAATAAGATAAACAAAAATGAAGAAAGAGAATTATTTTTATAAAGTGGATTGATTCTAATGAGTATTATAGGAAAAGAAGGAAAAGTAGAAGGTAAAGTGGAAGTTCTGAAATCCTTAATGAATGAGAATAACTAGATGTTACGATAAAGTACAATATATTGCTTGATAATATATGCTAAAAGTAATGAATTGCTATTGTGTTAGAAAAGTATCATGGAAGAATTGATAAAGAGTCTGAAGAGTATAAAAGATAACGAATGTAATAGTGATAACGAACTATTGCCAGTTTAGTTGGCTATCAAGTCTTTGTCATTGTTAATTACCAAATAGAACACTAGACTATCTCCATTTATAAACCATTTAGTTATCTTATTACTATCCTTACATCATAATTCTCTTGATCCACTAATTACAGACCTCTTGTTTCTGATTCCTTAACACTTCCAGTTGAGACATCTTGATTTCAAACTCATACTCTCCAATCTCACTATTACTAACATCCAAAACTTATCCAATTTTGCATGTAAATAATTATCTTTTCATATTATCATATAATTATTAAATTGTCTTATTATTAAATTACAACATTTAAATTATTAATTAGAAATGGTGCTGAACAAGGTAGATTCAGAAATTATGGAAGTAAAACATATGTACTTAAACTAATCAATTCAATAATTACTAGACTGGATATAAGCTGAACATATTGATAAATAAAAATAAAGCGAAGAATTAATTGTGAAAGTATGGATTTAATTCGGACTGAAATGTAATGAAGTTCAACTCCGAAAACACTATAGTAGTTTAAAAACATGGGGAGACAAATAAAAATACTGTTAATAACTATTCTATTAAATATCCCTTAGTCTATCAAACACACTTTAAAGTTTATTTACACAATTTTATTAATTTATATTTTCTGATATGATTGAGTTAGTCTTATAATTTATTTCTGCTCCTTCTTCATCTGAATCTAATACAATCTCTACTGTAATTTAATGTTTTGATAGTTTGTTCAGATTTGATAAAGATCAATTTGTAGATGCTTCTAAACTTGATCAAATTGCTAAAACTCTCCCAAATGTATTTACTACACAATAAATTCTTATTCCTAATCTGAATTCTTGTCTTTTATCATTGTTTTAGTTGCTTACTGATGATTATATGAAGAAGACTCTTCATCAATAAATATTAATACTTATTCATTAAGAAAATCATAATTTAACTTTCAATATCATCACTTTCCTTAATCTCTTGTTGGAAACCATTAAGGATGCTTATATTCCTCTTATTAATGATGTTCTACCCTATCTTTAAGATCTTATTGATCATCAAACCGTCCAAGTATTTTCATATATATTGAATTATTATATTATTATCGTTTCATTTTGAAAATTTTCATTAATATTATTAACATTTTTTCATTATTTATTAGATTGAAAATAGTAGCAAATAATTTTTAATCAGATTAGAATAAATTTCAGGAGAAAACATAAGGGATTATTTAAGAAATTGATATATTTTATTCTTTAATAAATATATTAAAATAGTAAAATTAACATTAATATTAGCAAGAATATAAAAGTATAAAATATAGATATATAAAAAAATATTTATTAAAAATGATTAAGAACTTGTTATAGAAATTAACTATATCTCACGATTCAATTACAAATACAAGTGAATAATTATTACTTTTAGGTTAATAGTCAAATGAAAATATAAATGATATTTGTGATTAATGGAATTAGAATATGTTAGAGATGATAGAATAATAGAAAAAAGATAAATAATTAGCTGGAATTTATCTAATAAATGATATTTTATAAAAATGTAAAATAAAAAATGTTTAATTATTTTTGGAACTTATAAAATAATATTTATTAAACATTTTCACATAATTATAAAATAATAATGACTAAAATTTTCAAAAGAACATTCAAAATTTAATTAAAGTTTGGAAATAAAGATAGTTATATGATGATTAGTTTTTGGATTAGTTGAACAGCAAATGTAATAGTGATAAAATACCTGAACATATTGTTAATATTCCTAAAGAATTAATAACATATGCTCTAAATATTTAAGATCTGGAAAAGTGGAAAGCTAAATCCTAATAATAAAAACAAAAAATCAAAGATAAAATCAGCTTAAAACATGAGGTTGAAGAAATCAACATAGAAATGAAAGAGTTTAGAAGAATTTTAGATTTATAATAAAAGTATTAAGCTAATTGTTTAAGAAGTTTAATTGAATGTATCAAAAAGATTGATTAAAATCATTTGAATAATGTATTAATTTTAAAAAACCTACATTAAAAATTGGAATAAATTAAAATTTGAAAACAACTTTATTATGAAATTTAAATATGAAATTATAAAATAATATTAATATAATATTATATTTTTTTATACTTAAATTAATAATAAATAACTTTTTTAATGAACGAGAATAATTTCTAACCTGATAAATATGAATTATATGATCACACAATAAAAGTATAGGAAGAAGAAAATGAATAATCTCTTAAAATTAATAAGAAAAATATTTTTTAACATAAAAATGTTAATTAAAAACAATAAACTAATTAAAATACTGTCGTAGAATCTAAGAAAAACTAAGAATCATCAAAAACTATAAATCAAATTGATTAAGAAAGCCTTAAAACAAATAATAATCAAGATAGATAAAGTAAAAACAAATTGAAAATGAATTATTTAGATGAAAAAAACAGTATAAGTAAAAAGCAATATTAAGGGAGACTATAAATATATAAATAAGATGAAGAAAATTTAATTTGCAAAAGATTTCCTCATTTAAAAATATGCTATTGTTAATAAAAAAATGAGTAAGAAATTTAATAAAAATAAGGAGAGAATGAGTAAATAAAAGGCGCAGTATAAATAAATGATTACATTTATTTAGGAAAAATGGAGTCAGCCTTAGAAACAAAACAATTACTAGGACAAGGAATAACTCACATTCTGAATGTAAGTTCAAGTGAATATTATAAAAGAAATCATTATTTCAATTACTTAAATATTGATGTTTATGATAAAAATGATGAAGACGTAAAAAAGAATTTCAGAATTACTAATAGATTTTTATAAGAAGCCATTAGTAAAAACGGGAAAATTCTTGTTCATGATTAAGGAGAGCTATCAAGAGCAGTCACTTTTATCTTAGCTTTTTTCATCAATAATTATAAAATTAGTCTCAAAAAAGGACTCGAAAAAATTAAAACTTTAGTCTCAGTCGATGTCAGTACTTATTTCATTAAATAGCTTGAGCAATATGATTTGGAAAAACTAGCTAATAATAATCTTAAGACAAGGTTAAATTGATTTCCCATTTTATTTAAATTTATTTTAATATATAAACTTAATATATATTATTTCTTCTAAGATTATGGGTATTTAAGGTTTGTATTAGTTTATTAAAAAAAAAGCGCCTGGAAGCATCAAAAAAATTTAAGTTTAAGATTTAAAAGGATAAACTATTGCTATTGATGCATCAATTGTAATATCAGAAAAATAATATAAAGGTGATATATTAATTTTTAGTAAGAAATTACAGAATTAAAAGTGGAATGATAGATTTCATATATAAAGATTCTGAAGGGGAATCAACTATGCATTTATTAGGAATATTTTATTGAAATATGTTTTTTTTAAAGCATGGTATTAAACCCTTATGGATTTTTGACAAAAATAAAGCAGATTAATCTCTTTTTGATTTGAAATCTGAAGAAGTAATCTATATTAATAATAATACTTTAATAAAGATAATTTTAATATACAATAATAATGATAATATGATGATAATAGTTAAAAAAAAGGAAAGAAAAAAAAGAATAAGCTAAATAGAGGATGAAAGAAACTTTTGAAATAGAAAGGAAATAAAAATATGAAATTTAAAGTGTAAGAATGACATAAAAAATGAGTGATGACAGTATGGAGATGTTGCGACTATTAAACATAAAATATATGGAATCTGGATGTGATGGAGAGGCGTAATGTGCTTATTTAAACAAATAGAATGTAGTGGATGGAGTTTCAAGTGAAGACATGGATTGTTTAGCATTTGGAACCAAATATTTAATAAGGGGATTAAAGAACAATAGTAAGAATTTAGAAATCATAGATTGAGAAAAAATGTTAAATTATCTAGATATTACTCAAGAATAGTTTGTTGATCTTTGCATTCTCTTAGGTTCTGATTTTTCTCCTAGAATTACTTATTTGGGTTCAGAAAAAGCTTATCAACTCATCAAACAGTTTCATTCCATTGAAAATGTAATTTCTCATATTTCTAGTTAATAACTTACTAATAAAAATTATCAAAGATTTAATATTCCTCATCCTTTTAATTTTAAACCAGCAAGGTAAATGTTTCATTCTCCTATTGTTAATATTATACCCTTTCCTATTTATGATCATACATTTTCTATCACACCTAACCAAGCTTTTTATAATTTTATTCTTTAAAAAAAATTACCTTTTTCCAGAATCTAAAAATAAATTTCTTCTTTAAATATTTGATTATTTATTCTTTTATAAATTTTAGATCATATTTATTTTATATTATAATTATAAAAAAGTATATTTATTTGTTTAAAGATATTTTAGATCTTATTCTTTTAAAGACAATAAAAAAAGTTTTTTGGAATAGTGATAATATTTAGAATTATAAATGAAATAAAAAAATTATGTTTTTAACTTCACCTTACAAAAAAATAAATAAAAGGTTATAATCATCTTTTGAAAATATGAATTTAGGAGAGTTTTAATTAGAATCTTTAAAAAAGGTAAAGATAGAAAAAATAAATAAAAAAATAAAATTAATTGGTATGAATTATAAATTAATTAATTAATCAAGATTAAGATTATGATCATGAATTTTTGAGTGATAGATTCATTCCATTGAGAAATGATTAATAGTGAAGGTTAAATAATTTTCAATTTGAATTCTAAGAAGAATATGAGAAAAAAAAAGACCTTATTTATTAACAAGATAATTAAGATTCAAATAGGAAAATATAAAATGAGTATAATGATTGCTTAATTAGTAATTTAATATAATAAAATAGGGAGGAAATACTAAATGATAATCTCTTAATATATAAAAAGAGTTTGAAAAGAAAATAATGTAATAATAACAAGAAAGATTATAAGAATAAAGATAAAGAATAAAAAATAGAAGAAATAGAAGAATTGTAAATTAAAGTAGATAATTTAAGAGATGACTTTTATAGTTAGCCATTAGGCATTAGTAAGAGAGGAATGATAGGAGTAGCTTAAGGACAGGCAATATAATTATGGGAAATGTTGGAATAAAAAAAGAAAGTGTAAATATAGATAAGTAATAGTGAAGTATCAGCAATACAGTTCTCAGGAGAAGGTGATAATTTAAAAATAGGCACTAATAACGGTTTATTACTTAAATATAACCTAGAAAAAGAACTACAAGAATACTTTGAATCAAAAGAAATAAAGAACCAAAATATAAGCTGTCTGGATCACAAAAACAGTAATGAGTATTCAATAGGGAGTGAAAATCGTAAAATAGTTCACTATGATTGTAGACAATCACAATATAAACCGATATAAGTAATAGAAGCTCACAATGGTTAGGTATGTGGCTTGAAATGGAATTCAGAGCAACATCTATTAATATCTGGAGGAAATGACAATAGAGTGAACATTTTTGATGATCGGAAGATGGAAAAGGCTATTCAGACTTTGCATTATCATAAGGCAGCAATAAGGAGCATTGATTTCTGGAACAAAAAAAGAGGAGTTATTGTTACAGGTAGTGGACATAATGATCCTTCTCTTGTCTTACATTCCACCTTACTTAATTAGAAGTTGAGTCAAGTACAATTAGGATCTTAGATTACTAATGTCTTGATTGATTAAATAGGAGATTGAATGTTTGTCACTCACGGTCATTAGTATTTCAATATACATTATTATCTTCCTCTTTAACCTAATTATCGCTTTTATAAGGTTCTTGATCTTATTGGACATGAAAATTGAGTACTTGCTGTTTCCTTTTCTCCATTTAATGATCATCTTGTTTCATTAGGAGCTGAAGGTTTACTTAAAATTTGGAGTCTATCCAAATCTAATCTCAATTAACAGCGTAATTCCTATTCATCACTTCAACTCATTCGATGATTATTAATTATATTATTATATTATATTTAATTATATTACATTTAATTATATTATAATTTATATGTTCATTTATTATCTATAAGATTTATTACATATTATTTTTATATATTTATTAAACTAATATATTATTTAATATATTATTTTTATCATATAGAATATTAAATATAGTGTATCTTAAAATGCAATATTATGTAATAGAATTAATCTATATAGTAAAATAAAAGGAATTAGGGATATAGATATAATATAATAAATGAACAGATTAATATCAAGCAAGTTATTTAATGAAATTAGAAGAAAGTTCTGCTCTAAGAACTACCCTTCAATAGAAAATTTAGGGTTCAAACATAAATAAGTACTACGAAATGTTTCAAGTGCAAGACTATACGAAATAGCTTAAGAATAAGACCAAATTCCAGCAGATTATGAGACTAGAGGTTATGAAATAGCAAATAATGGAGCCTTAGTTGCTTTTTCAGGAAGAAAAACAGGTAGATCACCTAAAGACAAAAGAGTAGTGCTAGATAAAAATACAGAGAATGAAGTATGGTGGGGAGAAGTTAATATACCATTAGATCCAAAGGTATATAATCTATTGGAAGATATTGCTGTTAGTTATCTTAATAGTAGATAAAGAATATTCATTGTCGATGGATATGCAGGTTATGATCCTTAGCACAGGATGAAATTTAGAATTATTTGTAATAGAGCCTATCATGCCATTTTCATGAGAAACATGCTTATCATGCCCACTCAATAGGAACTCATTGAAGATTTTGATAAGAAAGGAGTTGATTTTCATATAATAAATGCAGGAGAATTCCCTTGTCCTAGTTCTGAACTATTAGTGGGCACTGACCCTAAAAGTCGATGCAATATATCAGTAAACCTAAGTGAGAAGAAGATGATAATATTAGGGACATAATATGCAGGATGTATGAAGAAGGGAGTGTTTGGTATTATGCATTATATGATGCCAATGAAGAATATCCTTTCAATGCATTGTTCTGCTAATGAGGGTAAGTCTGGAGATGTAACTCTGTTGTTTGGTTTGTCTGGCACAGGCAAGACCACTCTCAGTGCTGATCCTAATAGGAATCTAATTGGAGATGATGAACATTGTTGGAGTGATAATGGGATATTCAATATAGAGGGAGGATGTTATGCCAAAACAGTTAACCTCTCCAAAGAAAAGGAACCTGAAATTTATGATGCCATAAGGTTCGGGTCAATCTTGGAAAATGTGGGAATAAATAGTGAGACAAGGGAAGTGGATTATTCAGATATCAGTTTAACTGAGAATACTCGAGTGAGTTATCCTTTAGAATTTATCCCTGGTGCTAAAATACCTGCAATAGCAGGACATCCTAAGAACATAATATTTTTGACTTGTGATAGTTTTGGAGTATTACCTCCTGTTAGTAAATTGACAAGTGAATAAGCTATGTACCACTTTATTGCTGGATATACCGCTAAAGTTGCAGGTACTGAGATGGGAGTCAAAGAACCATAAAGTACTTTTAGTGCTTGCTTTGGAGCTGCATTCCTTCCCAGACATCCTACACTTTATGCTGAAATGCTTAGTTAGAAGATGAAATAACATCAGGCTAATTGTTATCTTGTTAATACTGGTTGGTCTGGAGGCAGTTATGGAGTCGGAAACAGAATGGATATTAATATTACAAGGAAAATCATTGATGCTATTCATGATGGATCTTTGGAAAAAGGTTCATTTGAAAACTTTGAAATCTTCAATTTCTAAATTCCTAAGTCCATTAATGGAGTTGATTCAAATGTCTTGCATCCTAAAAAAACTTGGAAGGATAAAGTTTATTTTTTATATTTTATATTTATAATATTTTTATTTTATTTTTTCTTTTTTAGGACTCTTTTGACTAAACTTTGAAATCTCTAGCTTTATAGTTTGATTCTAACTTCAAAAAATATGAGGATAAAGCAAGTGAAAAAATTAAAAATGCTGGACCTAAATTATGATATTATACAATATTTTATAAAATTTACTGTATTTTATTATTAAGTTACAAATAAATACATTCATTAAAATATTATAAAATAAGTTTATAAATATTGATAAGTAAGAATATAATGAATGAAAAATTAAATAGTAAATATGGAAGTATAGTTGGTTAAGATGAAGAGGAACTGATAAGAATATTTAACGAATGTGAATAAGAAGTAATATTTATTATTAAGTATTAAAAGATAGCAAAATGGGAATAAAAATATAAAAATTAAAAAATTTAATCAGATTAATTATAATAAAATTTAGATAAAACATAAGTAATTAATAAATTATAAAAAAATAGAAATAAATAAATAAATATGAAGAAAGAATATAACAATTAGAGTCAGAAAATACAATTTAATAAAAACAATTAATTAATTTGAATAGTCAGTTATTAAAATAATAAGAGTATAACAAATATTAAGAAGAGTAAATAAAAATAAAAGATAGACATCTTCAAGAATAAAGAAGGTAGAAATCATAAAATAAAAATATACTTGAATTAATTGGAGATACTAGCAATATCAAAAATAATAGAAATAATTCTAAATCTCCAATGAAAAAATGTATATTTAATGAAAATTAGCTTGACAACTCTTTTATTAAAAATTAATAAGTTAGTTTAAATGCTGAGCTGAATAGTAACAATAATCAAGCATTGACATTGATTTAATTATAAAAAGAATTAGAAAATAAGAACAAAATTATCAATAAAATGTAATAATAACTTATGACATATTCTAATAATAAAAACAGGATAAGTAATTAGATTAACAATCATAATAATAACTCAAATGGTACTCAAATTAACATGGATCTTAGTATCAATGGGTCTAGAAATAGTAGTATAATTAAAAAAACACGTATTTTTGATGATGCTTCTATTTTAAATTAAGAATACTTATAATAAATAAAAGATAGAATTTATTTTTTATAAAGAATCGGAAAATTACTTTAGTTTGATAAATACGATTATATTTAATAATTTAGTTAAAATTTATAAATTGATAAAGAATATAATGACAAAGTTATTGATCAAACTTAAGATTTAATAATTTAAGATATTTAATTTATTGTTTAATATTAATATGGTTAAAATAATAATAATAATAATAATAATAATAAGATAGATTAAAAAAGTGAAAGAAATAAAAGTTAACAAAAGAATCTGCAATACTAGAACTAGAAGTATAACTAAGAAGAATAGATTTTTGAAGGAACTTAAACAATAAGAAAAATAAATGAGTAAATGCAGGAAGGAAATAAGAAACACCAATTAAAATATCCGATAAAAGGGAAAATTAAGCTGAGCTAATTTGTAGTAAACGGACTGGAAAATATAATAAAGCAATAAACAAAAGTTTACATTTTAATATTAGTTGAATAGAATAACAAGTTCATTTTCTAACAAAAGTTCAATTTTCTAAATGATTTCATTTGGATTTCCCCTGACATAGAAATTGATGTTCAGATATTTGATATTAAATAAACTCCATAATTCACTATTAATTTAGTATTTCAAAATTTAAATAACGTTTATGAGGTTTAACAAACCATCTTTAAATCTTACATCATACAAGATATTAATGATTATATTTATCAAAATTCTCAATTTCATTAAATGAATTAAGAAATTGACTTGTTAGAACCAGAATAAAAATTAAATAATTATTAAGACAAGTTTTATTAAGGGAAACTCAAATATCAATTACAATTCAAAATATGAATAATATTATGTCGTTTTTAGTCTCGAAATTTAAAATTTTATAATTGTATATATAAATTAATAAATTTTAATATTTTATTTTTTAAATATATATTTTTTACATTTATTTTAAAAATTAAAAAAAATTTGATTTGGTAATAATTTATAAAAATCAATTTAATTTTAATATTGAATTTTTTATCGCAAATCGTGAGTTTCGGATTAAATTTTTAAATATTATAAAATAATATTTTTAATCCAATAATTTGATAATTTGGAAACTAAATTCATAATTTAAAATTAAAAATCAATTGTATTTCTAAAAATTTGTCAAAATAAATTTTCAAAATAATAATAATAAAAATATATATTTAAATACATAAAATTTATATTTATTAATTAATGTTAGACTAGGATTCCAATAAGGAATGTCTACAAAAATGAATTTAATAAATATTAATAAAAAAATAAACGAACACTAAAATAATAAAATATTTTATTCAAAATTAAAAGTAGCATTCGATAATGTAAATTATTAATTATTATTCAAAAAACTAAAAATAATAAATATAGATAGTAAATATATTTAAATTTAAATACTTTATAACATAAACATAAATAGATAAATATTTAAAACTTTATTGATGTAACTTCAGGAATAATATAAGAAGGTATTTTAACCCCTTTTCTCTATGGTATGTAGATGGAAGAACTAAAAGATGATATATGTATAGTATAATAACATACATTTACATCACATGTGCAGATGATATTGCATAAATACTACTTACTAAAGAGGAAATAAAACAGTCTATTATTAAAATTTATGAATGAAGTCAAATACAAATGAAAAAAGTCAGAATCATGAGAATTTAAAAACGTAAATAAAAAGATCAAGAATAATCACACTTATAAATCAAAATACCATATAACTAAAATAACCAAATTCTAAAAATAACAATATATGATATATATAAATATATAGGAATACTATTATCATACAATACAAAACAAAAAGAAAACAAATCTAAACTAAAATAAATAATAAAAGACAACAAAAAATTAATGGATAAACTAAAACCTAGTATAATTAATACCTATGTATATTAAAATTAACATTTGGTAAACAATCATAAAATAAAAAATTACATATGGTTAAGAATTTATAGAACTATTTAACTAAAAACAAGTAGCCTAATAAAAATTTTTTAATTAAACACTAAAAAACATACTGAGACTAAAAAGCAATCTTAGTTAAAATTTCTAATAATTTTTTTAAAATAATTAATATAAAACAATCAATAATACTAAGCATAATAAATATATATTAAAGAACCATAAAAAAAAACTTGCAAGTATGTAAAATTCTTGAAGATAAAATAAATAACATAAGCGAATAATACAATTTAAAAATCATATAAAATAAAATAAAAACAAAATTATAAAACATATTATTATTTATAAAAATAACCTATATATTATTAGTAAATAAATACAAAAAATAAACGAAAAAAGTTTAATAAATAATCTAGAACAAAAAATAGTTGAAAAATAGAACTAATACAAATTCAACATAATGAAAATAATAGAATTAAAAAAAACAATTAATATGCACAAAGAACCAACTTCATAATAAAATTTCTTTGATTAGACTTATTATAAGCTTAAAAAAAGTTCCAAATAGACCAATATTTCATATTTAATTAACAAGCAACATAAGAACATTTCACAAAGAATTATAACCTAACAATACAAATAAGATAAGAATTTGATAAACTAATAAAAAATGAAATAGGCTTATAATTAAACTTAAATAAAATATTATATCAATACATTGAAATATTTAAGCAAGAAAACTTCAAAAAATTAAACATATTTAAATAAAATATAATTTTTGCAATTATGGGAAATTTCATAATCAAAATAAAAATGACTTCATTTAAAGAAAATGAATAACAAAATAATCTTCAAATCATGTGATAAAAAAAATGATAATTTATATATCATTTTAATTATTAATGTTAGACTCAAAATTAGGAGGGAATGATAAGGTACAAGAGCAAACTAGTTTTTTGTTAATATTTCATTTTTAATTGTAATAAAATATATTTTATTAATGATAATTACGATATTGATAATAATGAAGAGGTAAAAACAAAAATTTAATACCTTCTCACCTTCACTCTACTTTTCTACTTTGGATTGGTCTTTATAAAAAATAAGTTAGGAATTTTGGATCTCTCCTATCTCCCAAGTCAGCCCTTTTTGGCTAGAATAAATATATATATAAATAATATTTTAAATTTACAGATTGGATACACCATATAATTATATTTAAATTAATTCTATATAATAAAAAACATTTTTAAATATTTTAGATTTCAAAAATTAATAACAGTATAAAAAATTTCAATTTTATTATTAGTTTATAGGAAAAAATTTTGAAATTTTGATTTTATTTTTAAGATTATTATATTTTTTATAATTTTTATTATAAAAATAATTGAATATGAAGAAATTTTAAATTATGATAAACAATTTTCAAGATTATATAAATTTAAAAATATTAATTATAAAATATTTAATTGTTGATATTAAAATAATTAAAACAAAGAATAAAATTATTAAATCAAAATAATAAAATTTCAATTTAAAAAATAAAAAATAATTTTTTGAGAAGAAAATATAAAAGATTTTATAAATTATTTATATAAAGGTAAAGCAATTTTTTAATTTTTATTTAAAAATATCATTATTTTTCATTTTTTTAAATATTATCAATAATTTAATGTAACTAATCATCTTCTTAATTTTATTTCTTAAAAACAAAAGAATAATCTTCAACTTTTTTATTATGTTCAAAAATCTCAAAACAGATAGG
>Ga0315908_10001010_pt1 | contig 21677 bp, 15 predicted proteins | sample LakEriMetagenome_12_FD_203520 | JGI IMG/M metagenome (GOLD analysis project Ga0315908, IMG submission 203520) | Freshwater fungal communities from buoy surface, Lake Erie, Ohio, United States - Buoy 4 MA124 | ecosystem: Environmental > Aquatic > Freshwater > Lake > Lake biofilm | place: USA...
TTTACAATCCATAGGACCTTCTTCCTGCACGCGGCATGGCTGGTTCAGGCTTGCGCCCATTGACCAATATTCCTCACTGCTGCCTCCCGTAGGAGTCTGGTCCGTGTCTCAGTACCAGTGTGGGGGACCACCCTCTCAGGCCCCCTACCTATCGTAGCCATGGTGAGCCGTTACCTCACCATCTAGCTAATAGGACGCATGCCCATCCCGTACCGTAACCTTTAATTGTTCTACCATGCGATAAAACAATACTATGAGGTCTTAATCCGAATTTCTCCGGGCTATCCCTCAGTACGGGGTAGGTTGCATACGCGTTACGCACCCGTGCGCCGGTCGCCACCAATAAAGCAAGCTTTATTTATGCTGCCCCTCGACTTGCATGTGTTAGGCCTGCCGCTAGCGTTCATCCTGAGCCAGGATCAAACTCTCCGTTGTATAAAACTTTGAATTTTGTTGAGGCTCTTGTTAATTTAATTCTTACGCTGTTTTTCCTTATTTCTCAATCTTTCAAAGAACTTGTCAGAGAATCTTCATCCTCTTAAGTATTTTCATCTGATCGCTTCAATCTTAGTCATTCACATCACTAATCTCTTCAACTCACATCATGATTTCAATTTCATTTTTCCCAATTCTCGTTCGTTTTGGGAGGGCAAAGGTAATCACTTATTTCTTTCGGTCAAGTTTTTTTTCAAGTTTTTTTTCATTCACACGAAAAACCTTCAAATCAGAACACCACTTACGGTATCTTTTATCTTTGGTTACAAACATTCCCTCAAAAATAATCCCGCTAGCGTTCTAACGGGGGCACAAAGATACTCACTCTTTTTATTCTCGCAAGCGTTTTCAACAATCTTTTTTTAATAAATCAGAAACATCTAGGAAACATTGGCACACAGCACTATGTTTTAATTACAAATTATGAATTACGAGTTACGAATTAGAGATTGATGAATTTCGAATTAGGGATGCGGTGCATGGTGGCTGAGGTTCCGCAGGAAGACTCGAAGCCACGAGTTGCGAGTTACGAATTACGAGTTAAAATTTAATTCTAAAGATCTCGCTCCGCTACTCCGTTTGTCTGCAACTCTTGAAGTAGCGTTAATAATCTTGCATCAGGTGTTGCATGTTCTTTAATCGCACGTTCAATGGGACAAGCCACAACTTTATCGCCCACCATACCAAGCGCACTATTCGACTCACCTGCAATCAACCGATGCACGGCCTCATTCCCCAATTGCGTGGCCAGTACCCTATCCTTCACGGATGGATTTCCTCCACGTTGAATGTGTCCGAGTACTGAATGCCGCAGATCATAGCCCGGCAATAAGGGCTTTACCTTATTCATAATATCAATCGCATGTCCTTCATCATCACCCTCGGCAACGATAATTATTGTTCCCCGACGAGCTCTTGAATTCTCTTTGATTTCCCTAGCGACCTGAGCAATGTCGGTTTTCTCCTCTGGGATCAAGGCGATCTCCGCACCTGAAGCAATTGCTGAATACAAGGCTAAAAATCCAGCGTCTCTACCCATGACCTCAACGAAAAACACGCGGTGATGACTACTTGCCGTATCACGGATCTTATCTACTGAATCAATCACTGTATTCAATGCGGTGTCAAATCCAATGGTGTGATCCGTTCCGTATATATCGTTGTCGATGGTTCCTGGCAATCCAATGATCGGAATGTTCATTTCCTTCGACAAAAGACTTGCACCAGTGTACGATCCGTCCCCTCCGATGACTACCAAGCCTTCAACGCCTTCCTTCTCCAAAAAAGTGATGGCTTTTTTACGTCCTTCAACCGTTCGGAATTCTTCACAACGGGCTGTGCCAAGTACGGTTCCACCATACTGTATGATATTGTCCACATCTGAATACGTCAATTCTTTCCCTCGACCTTCGATCATTCCCAAAAAACCATCAAAAATCCCGAAGGGAACTACACCTTTATATAGTGCTGTTTTTACCACCGCCCGAATCGCGGCATTCATACCGGGTGAATCTCCTCCAGAAGTGAGGACTGCAATCTTTTTCATTCTAACAATTTACACAAATTTCATCTAATTTTATGGAATTGATCAGTAACACACATCACACAACCGTATGTTTGGTTTTAAACGCAAAGAATTTCGCCTCAAAACAGATGAGGAACTGATTGGATTGTACAAGTCCGACAGAAACGATTTGTGTATTGCCATCCTTTACGAGCGCTACGCACATCTCGTTTTGGGTACCGCGATGAAGTACCTGAAGAATAGTCAAGATGCGGAGGATGTTTCCATGAACCTCTTCGAAAAGTTACCACTCAAAATCCTCGAGCACGAAATCGCGTATTTCAAAGGATGGCTATATAGAGTGGTGAAGAATGATTGTTTCATGATTCTGCGGAAGAAAAATCGGGTTACGTCAGAGATTACCGATTCAATGGAAATGACCAACGATGAAATGCCAGTCATTCAGCTCGAAGATCAATTGCAAGTATTGGAAGCCATTCTTCCTACCTTAAAAGAAGACCAACGCATCTGTGTGGAACTGTTCTACATCAAGGACATGTCGTACCAACAGATCAGTGAACACCTTAATATGTCCATTTTAGCTGTGAAGTCAGCCATTCAAAACGGGAAACGGAACCTTAAAATCCGTCTAGAAACAAATTCCGCATTCACCAACGAAAATGAATAATTCAAACCACATATCCCGAAAGGACATTGAAACGTACCGCACTTCGAGCGATGCTCAGGAGCAGTTGCGGATCGAACGCAAGTCCCTTTCGGATGATTTTGACAGCGATGCCTTAGACGGTTGGAGTGATCCATCTCTAAGTACTGAAGTATTGAAACGCATGGACAAACGTTTCAAATCGAACATCACCTCATCCATTTGGTTGGGAGGGATTATCCTTGTTGCCATCGTTAGTATAGGTCTATACCTTTATTATAGTCCAGCGGACAAGCAAGCGAAAAGCAAGCAAGCATCCGTGACCATTGAAAAAACCGACATCGTTCTGCCGGAAGCCATCGAAGCCATGGACGAGCTCCCGCAAACCGAGCAAATCACCGCCAAATCTGTCGTTCAAACATTTACCGATCAGCAAAAAAATCCTGAATCAGAACGCACGACACCTGTCATTTCGCTTGAATCAGATCCATTGCCTTTGCATAAACCAGAGTTGGTCATTCCCGAAACTGCACTAAAGCGAGAAACCATTTCTGGCAAAGAAATCTACCTGCACGACCTCAAACTGCTCGATTACCGCGCCTACCGCTCACGACCAAGCGTCACTACAAAACAGATGGTACTCACAGGAACACCAGCGAATATTGGAGATGCTGCGATTAACGGTGACGAAGAACCCGAGTGGAAAGACGTTGAAATTCCCTACATCGATTACCTCGAAAAGACGATGGAACTCTTCGCGAAGGGCTACAACAAAAAGGCCTTGTCACGCTTTCAAACCATCCTTGAAACTTATCCAGATGACGTCAACGCCGGATTCTACGCAGGGATTTGTTACTTCAACCTCAAGGAATATGCGCAAGCCGAACGCTCCCTGAGTATTTGTCTTAGTTCCAAGTACAGTAATTTCTACGAAGAAGCCGAATGGTATGTCGCAAAAGGTTTACTGGCGCAAGGAAAAAAGGACAAAGGAGCAGAGTTGCTTCGCGCGATTGTTTCGGCTGGAGGGTTCTATGCGAAGCAGGCGGAGGCGGAGCTGAGGAGGCTGTAAAAAAGACAAAAGACCGCTGCGCTGAAGGACAATGGACCGCTCCGCTGAAAGACTTCAATTATACACTGAATTGCCTTCGTTATCAAATTCCATCAGGATCAAATTATCGACAAATCCGCCATGGCGAGAGTAACACAAAAAACTTGATTTCGAGTACCTCAAATGTCCGCTGCGGCGAAGCCACCAAATTCGTAATTCGTAATTCGTAACTCGTAATTCATCATTAGTAACTACTTCATTCCTGTCTCTTCCAAGCGCGCTTTGATTAATTGCCCAATGTGAATTTCCATGGGACAAGTATCAAATTTATTTTGATGATTATGAAAGCATTACATTCCGTTTTATTTGTTGTTTTTGTTAGTTTTATTTTATTGTTTTGCGGAATTAAACTAATTACCCTTCTAACTGACTCCAATAAAATGACCTTATGAAAAAACAATCCAACCGCCGCCCCTATAAAAAGCACCTTGTGCTTGTAGGTAAAAACTATATTCCGGTAAAAGATTGGTACAGAAACAACCCGAAGCACTTCGAGCATATAAGTGGTGTGCCGACATCCAATCAAATAGGTACTGTGTTAATACGCCTTGGATTTGGAAGAACGGACACCGATACTGAAATTTCATATAAATGACAAACAATTATATCGAACATCCTTGGTTAAAGGATTATCCAATATTATCGGGCCACAAACATTTGATTATTGGAACACACCCACCAATGCCCTACAACGGTTCTATGGCCTTTTATTATGGAAATATGAATGAATTTTGGCGCTTGTTGGAAACGGCACATGAGCAAGACTTATTTTTCAATGAACATGGAGAAGCTGAACTGAAACTTATTCAAAAATGGTTAAACGAAAAAAAAGTTGCTATTACAGATATGGTTCAATATACCTGTAATGCTTTTAGTACCGATCAAGAAATGATGATTGAATCAGATGATCAATTAAATCAGGCCCTTCAAAATTGGTTGGAAAATAGCTCTATAGAAAATATCTTTTTTACCAGCTTTTCAAATGGTAAAAGTGCTTACAGTTTGTTCAGAAAGTGGTACAGAAAAACCTATAGAATTCGATTACAAGAAGGAATTAAAATAATCAATCAAGGCAATGCTGAATTCATCACCTTGAATGGGCGAAAAATTAGATTAGTGATGCTTTACTCACCATCACCTGCTGCCAGAAGAGGAATCCCACGATCACTTCCTTACATCAATTGGCTTCAATTAAATCCCAATGTAAAATCACCAATTGATGCTTTTCGAATCTCTTGGTACAGAGAATACTTTAGAAATATTGTTCAATAATTTTTAATCCTAACCACCGTTTTACTAAGTATCAGCGCATTCGCACAAGTACCATCTTACGTACCCACCAATGGCCTTGTTGGCTGGTGGCCATTTAACGGCAATGCCAACGATGAAAGTGGAAATGGGAATAATGGCACTGTGAATGGAGCAACACTTGCAAGTGATCGATTTGGGGCTGCGAATGAGGCGTATTCGTTTGATGGTGTGGGTGATAATATTCAGATCTCCAATTTACCCATTTATTCATTTTTACTGGATAATGATTATTCAATAAACTTTTGGTTTCAAATGCCATCGCTTCCCAATGGAGTTATGAGTTTTATTGGTCAAGGGGATGAAGATGGCCAATATCAAAATCGTTTTTGGAGAAGTTATGTGAACCAAAATCAGTTAACCAATCATATTCGTGGAAATTTGTCTGATCCCGCGGATACTAAAAACCAAATAACATTTAGTAATTCTGGCAATTGGGTAATGTTATCAATGGTTAGAACTTATAATGGAACTCTGAGGATGTATCTTAATGGTATACTGACAGATACTGACAATGACATTACAGGTTTAGCATCCCCATTTAGTTCAACGAGAAATTTAATTTTTGGAGCGTTTTTAAGTGCACAAACAAATCAACTCATGCAATTTCTTGCTGGCAAACTGGACGACATCGGGATCTGGAACCAAGCACTAACACAATGTGAAATTCAAGACCTTTACAATGCTGAACTGAACTCGCTTTCAGTCAATGGCGGACCTGATCAAGAAGTGTGTGAGGGGCAGTCAACTTCCCTTTTCGGAACAGGTGCAAGTACGTATACTTGGTCAAATAATGTGGTAAATGGAGTTGGGTTTCTTCCTACTGCAACTTCTTCCTACATTCTTACGGGTACAGATGCAAACGGGTGCATTGGAACGGATACGGTCAATGTTGTTGTGAACAGCGCATCCTCTTCCAACCAAACCCAAACCGCACTCGATAGCTATACATGGCCTGTAAATGGACAAACCTACACGCAAAGCGGTACCTACACCGATACGCTTGTGAATGCGACTGGATGTGATAGTATTGTTACATTGAACTTGACGATGAGCTACACAGGGATTGAAGAATTAAACCCTACCTCATCGAAAAAACTTCTTCGAATTACAGATCTCAACGGTCAGGAAACACCTTTCCGTAAGAATATGGTGTTGCTGTTCATCTATGAAGATGGAACGGTGGAGAGAGTGTTTGAGGGAGAATGATCCCGAATAACTCGGGACAGGTACCCGAAGTATCGGGACAGGGAAAATCGGAGCGGGTGTGAGTGTGAGAGCGGGTGGTTTATTTCCTCCCCCTTAATCCCCCTCAACGAGGGGGAGATAAAATCTTACACGCCATTGCTATTCGTTACATCACTCAAGTTCGCAACCAAATTCGTAACTCGTAATTCGTAATTCGTAATTTATTATTCATCCCTCCCCAATCCCATGCAACGCAAGTAGCTCCTCGAATTCAGCTCCATACGATCGTTTTTCGTGATGCTTTTTTTGAAAATAGATGTACTTGTATACGGCATCCACTCCTGATTGAGAGATTGTGAAGGCGCCATAGCCATTTTGCCAAACAAATTTATCGGGGATAAGATCGTTGTGATTGATGAAATGGGAGCTACTGCCTTTGATGTGCTTGATGATTTCGGTAACGCTCCGATCTGGTGGCATGCTAAACAAACAATGGACGTGGTCGGGTACTCCGTTGACAATGCTCAGGGTGCAACCCAAGCGCTTGAGCTCGACACCGATAAACTCGTACAAGCGGCGCTCCAGGCGTGGATGGATGAGTGGTTTTCTGTTTTTTGTGGTCCATACGGCATGAATCCAAATTTTTGAATGTGAATTTGTCATGATTAACGCATTTAGTGGTTTCCATTTAAGTTAGAAAATTTGGGGTTTGAATCCAAATGGATTTCGTGGTTTTTTTCTACCACAAAACAGGGCGAGTGTAAGAGTGAGAGCGGGAGATTATTCTCCTCCCCCCTCAAGGGGGAGATTTTCTCATCAAATCAAATTCATATTAATTTCTTATTTTTGTTTTCTAAGCAACGCGGAGCTATAATTTGCGTCTTGCCATTAAATGCTATGAAAATGAAAGGAATACTTACCGCTGCCATCATTGGTATCTTCGCCTTAACAGGTTGGTCACAAACATCTACAGTGACAAATTCAGAAGTGACATTTTTCGGTCAATGTTTAATTGAAGTTCTTGACATTCAAGAAATGAAAACACTTGAAACGGAAATGCGCAACAACCCTTACATCAAAGTGTGCCGTTTGGATTATAACACGCAACGTGCATTTATCCTCACAAAATCCACTGAGACCTTAACTGAAGAACAATTTACTTCTTGGTTCATCGGGTATTCTGACAAGGTACGTTGTGTACAAGTTGGCGTTCATGGTGTCGATCAAGTGAAGCCTTTTCCTTTCGTTGATTGTATTAAATAATGAGCATGAAGTACCTCTTCATTACCCTAATCGCGACTCTTCCTTTTCTTTCGTTCGCTCAACCGAATGACTGCTCGGAGGCCGTTCCTGGATGTACAACACCATCATTTCCTATTGCACCCAATAATACGGCGACCAACGTTGTGGATTTCACGTCTGGAAGTATCTCAAATCCTTCCACCAACCCTGCCGGATTCAACTCTGGTTGTTTGTTGAGTGGTGAAACAAGTTCAACATTCATCTCGATTAATGTGATCTCCTCGGGAACACTTGCCTGGTCGATCATCGGTCCAAGTGGAGGTTGCTTCGACTGGATCATGTGGCAAATGCCGAATGCATCAATCGCACAAGCATGTGCCGGAATTAATGGAAACACCTTGGCCCCAGTAGCTTGTAATTGGAATGGGACATGTAACGGAAATACTGGGATGGCTCCTGCGGGACAACTTCCTCCGAATGGCTCTCCATCAAGTTATCAAAACCCATTGCCCGTAACGGCAGGACAATCATACCTTTTGTGTCTCTCTAATTATAGTGGAACCTCGCAAAACGTGAATTTAAATTTCTTTGGTTCTGCAGGTGTAGCCTGTGGAGTTGCTGCTCCGGATCAAACGATTTGTCAAGGAAATAGTGCGAATGTGACGATTTCTACTCCTGGCTTATCGGCTCCACAATTTACATGGTCACCAACAACGGGTGTATCAAATCCAACTGGTGGTACAAATGTTACGGTAACACCTACGCAAACCACGACCTACAACGTTCAAGTTTTTCAGCCAGCTACATTAAATTCATCCGCATTTACCGGAACGGCGACATTTACAATTACTGTTGTTCCTCCTCCAACACCCAATGCGGGTATCAATGATACCATTTGTCTTGGCCAACCAATTCAGCTCGCTGGAACAATCAGTTCAGCAACTAACTCACCTTCTTGGCAATACTTAACAACGGGGATTTCCCCTACGCCAACGGTAACGTTCACACCGAATTTCAATACCTTGACACCAACTGTTATGGTGAATCAACCGGGCGTGTACCAGTTCATTCTTCGTGAAAGCAATACAATATGTGGCATCGTCCGCGATACGGTAATTGTATTGGTGTCCAATATTACTCAAACTACATCGAGTGTCCCTCCAAGCTGTGCAGATCTCTCGGATGGTGAAATACACATCAATAGCCCCTCTGCCGTTGAATACTCTTTCGACGGCGGTGTAACTTGGCAGGTGGATTCTTTTGCTGTAATCTTCCCAACAGGAACGTACAATGTATGTTCTCGCAATGTTCATGGATGTCAGACATGCTCTAACGTAACGATTGTTGCTCCTCCACCGATGATTGTCTCTGTCTCGAATGACACCTTGATTTGTCAAAATGGAACGGCGACAATGACGGCTTCTGCTATTGGTGGAACAAGTTATCTTTTCCATTGGGACCATACAACGGATCTAGCCGCTACCCAAGCCGTAAATCCACTAGTGAACACGACGTATACAGTATACGCCGAAAATGAATTGGGATGTTTGTCAACACCTGAGTCTATCGTTGTTAGCGTTCGTCCTCCAATTAGCGGAACAATTAGTCCTGATGTTACTATATGTCCTGGGTATCCTACAACATTGACGGCAACAGCCACCGATGGAATTGGAGCGCCTTATGTGTTCTCTTGGAGCAATGGCAACGCCTATTCAGGGGCATCAAGTACGATTAGTGTCAATCCGCCGGCAACAACGATTTACACTGTTACGATAGCGGATGAATGCGAATCAACTCCTTTGGTCTTGAACACCACTGTTACAGTTGCACCACTTCCTGTTCCTCAGATTTTGGCTGATCCAAACGATTTGTGTGAACCTGCTATTTTCACGGTGGTCAACACGACTGATGCGACGATGGTAGACTCTGTATGGTGGACAACATCCAATGGGCAAACGTTCGGTAATGTTTCTGAGATTACACTTGATCCGCTTTGGGCTGGAAATTACGACGTACAATTGGTGGTGGTTTCTCCTCAAGGATGTATTGATTCAACAACATTCTACGACTACCTCACGGTTTATCCAAAACCATTCGCTGATTTGAGGTATAGTCCGAATCCAGTGTACATGTTCAACACACAAGTCATGTTGACGAACTATTCCCTCAATGCGGATTACTACCAATGGTTCATCGAAAGTGGATCACCTTCGTATTCTCAACAAGAGAATGTAACAACAATGTTCCCTGATGGTCAAACTGGAGAGTACGATGTAACGTTGATTGCCACGTCTGAATACAATTGCATCGATACAACTACAGCTAAAATCGTTGTTTTCCCAGAGGTCTTGATTTATGCACCCAACACGTTTACACCGGATAATGATGAGCATAACCAATCATGGGGAATTTATATTGAAGGGATAGACATCTTTGATTTTGACCTATATATCTTCAATCGTTGGGGCGAAATCATCTGGGAATCACACGATCCTGAGGCCCTTTGGGATGGAACCTATGGCGGTTTGCCTGTTCAACAAGGAACGTACACATGGATTGTTCGTGCACGTGATGTGCAAAATGACGATCAGCATGAGTTCAATGGATTTGTGAATGTCCTGAGGTAAGAACCTTTTCATCTTCTCATTTCGTTTTTTGGGTGTATTTTTGTCAAAAATCTCCAATCTTATGACGATCGAGAAATTCCATCATGACATACTCAATGGTATACCGGCAGAAATCCCGGCTAAAAAACCATTCGAACCGCAGATCAATCACGCGCCGAAACGAAAAGATATCCTAAGCGCTGAAGAAAAGAAGTTGGCTTTGCGCAATGCGTTACGCTATTTCCCGAAGGAGCAGCACGCAGAATTGATCGAGGATTTCATGGATGAATTGCAGCGCTATGGACGCATCTACATGCACCGCTATCGTCCTGATTACACAATGTATGCAAGGCCGATTTCGGATTATCCTGGCAAATGCGAACAGGCGAAAGCTATCATGTTGATGATTCAAAACAATCTCGATTATGCCGTAGCACAACATCCACACGAACTCATTACCTATGGCGGAAATGGGGCAGTTTTTCAAAACTGGATTCAATACCGCCTAACCATGAAGTACTTGGCTGAAATGACCGATGATCAAACATTGGTGATGTATAGTGGTCACCCGATGGGTTTGTTTCCATCACACAAAGAAGCACCAAGAGTTGTTGTCACCAATGGGATGATGATTCCGAATTATTCCAAGCCAGATGATTGGGAGCGCTTCAATGCCATGGGGGTGACACAATATGGTCAAATGACCGCTGGTTCTTACATGTACATCGGCCCTCAAGGAATCGTTCATGGAACTACGATTACGGTATTGAATGCTGCTCGACGAATTTCAAAAAACAACGAAGGTATTGCGGGAAAACTATTTCTCACTGCAGGACTTGGAGGAATGTCTGGTGCTCAACCCAAAGCGGGAAACATTGCAGGTTGTGTTTCGGTAACAGCCGAAATAAATGCCAAAGCGGTGCACACGCGTCACTCACAAGGTTGGGTAGATGAAGTTATAGAAAATTTGGATGCTTTGAGCACACGTGTTCGTGAAGCGAAAAATAATAAAGAAGTAGTTTCCATCGCTTATGTAGGGAACATTGTGGATGTCTGGGAGAAATTCGAGCAAGAAGGAATCTTTGTTGAGCTTGGTTCGGATCAAACATCGTTGCACAATCCTTGGGCCGGCGGATACTATCCTGTTGGTCAATCTTTTGAGGAATCAAACCGCATGATGGCGGAAGAACCAGAGTTGTTCCATGAAAAGGTGCAAGCGACTTTACGTCGACATGCTGCGGCAGTGAATGCGCATTCGGCGCGCGGAACCTATTTCTTCGACTATGGAAATGCTTTTCTTTTGGAAGCATCACGGGCAGGTGCCGAAATCATGGCGAACAATGGCATTGACTTCAAGTATCCTTCATACGTCCAAGATATTTTAGGTCCAATGTGCTTCGACTATGGCTTTGGTCCATTCCGCTGGGTTTGCGCATCAGGAAATCCTGAGGATTTGCAAAAGACAGATGCGATTGCATGTCAAGTATTGGAAGAGATGATGTTGCGCAGCCCTGAAGAAATTCAGCAACAAATGGCGGACAATATCCAGTGGATCAAAGGTGCCCAACAAAACAAATTAGTGGTTGGCTCACAAGCGCGCATCTTGTATGCGGATGCTGAAGGACGGATGTTGATTGCTGAAGCATTTAATAAAGCCATTGAGCGTGGAGATATTGGCCCAATCATTCTAGGTCGAGATCACCACGATGTGTCAGGTACTGACTCTCCTTACCGTGAAACATCCAACATATACGATGGTTCCCGTTTCACTGCAGACATGGCTATTCAAAACGTCATTGGAGATAGCTTTAGAGGTGCCACTTGGGTATCTATTCACAACGGTGGAGGCGTTGGCTGGGGAGAAGTGATCAATGGAGGATTTGGGATGCTCCTTGATGGAACAACAGAAGCCGACCGTCGCTTGAAAATGATGCTACACTGGGATGTAAACAATGGAATTGCTCGACGCAGCTGGGCACGTAACGAAGGTGCTGTGTTTGCGATCAAACGTGCAATGGAAGTAGAACCTCGTTTGAAGGTGACCATCCCACAACTGGTGGAGGACACATTGATTGAAGGTTTATTTTCCGAACAATCTCTTACAAAATAAGCGGCTGAAGTTCATTTCGTGAGGTGTAGTAAATATATCCACGAACGTCTGGCATATCCATCGAGCGCAATGTTTCGATGTAACGATGCATTTGTTCCAGGTGCTTCGGATTATTCGCTCCTGTTTTGTAGTCAATCACAATGGTTTCGGCTGATTTGCAAATGATTTTGTCAGGACGAACAGTACTCATTTCATCGAGAATAATGGATCGCTCACTCAAAATGCGCGTGGAACCTGTAAACAGTGACGCATAGGCAGGATGATTAAAGATCTGCTCTGCCTTTTCGGTGAGCTGATCCACAAAACCAAGTTCAAGCAATCCTTCGGCCACCATGCGTTGAATGGTTAATTCGATCTGATCTGAGGAATTCAATTCAGCCATTAACGCATGAAACTGATTTCCAAATCGCTGTTCATCTGTCAATAAATTCGCATCTATCAATTCACTTCGATCTTGCAAAGAAATGTCTGGAAACCAAAGACGATCCGTCAATTCTTCAGGAATCAAGAAGCCAATTCCCCCACCCTTTGTTGGTTTTGGAGGACGTTGTGTTCGCGCCCCTTTGATCAAGTGTCCTTCAGCATTGACTTCAAGACCCGGCAAATTTTGAAAACAATCATGCAACACAGAACCGAGGTTTGAGTCTTTATGCTGATTAATGATATACAAACGCTCTTCAGGACGGGTCATTCCAACATAGGCAAGGTTTACTTTATCCGTTAAGATTTGAGCTGTTTCGCTTTCATTCATTATACATACTTCAGGAGCTGGATGCGTCTTTTTTAGTGTAGTATACAGAATGTACTCACCCGCCTCAACCAAAAACTTCGATTGTGATTTAAGCTTAATTGAAAAATCAACATCAGGGATAATCACGACAGGGAACTCTAGTCCTTTCGATTTATGGATTGTCATGATTCGGATGGCATCCTCACTTTCTGGCAATTGGATTGCCAATCTACCTTTGTTTTCTTCGTAATAATTCAAGAAATCTTTCAGCTCTGGACCGCGATTTAACTCGAAGCTATGCGCCGCATCTGTGAAATGGTGTAGGTATGGATTATTAAGCTCTGTCCACCCCATCAAGGTATAGAATTGCGTGATTAAGTCATAGAGGTTTTCGTACCTAAAGAAGAAGTTGTCTCTACCTCCGAAATAATCGATCAAAAACTGAGCATCATCAAATAAGGTATAATTCTTCCCTTTTGCTGAAACTTTTCGCTCAAGGTATTTTTTGTATTCATTGTAGCCTAAGCCTCTGCTAATTCTAAAGTACAACTCGGCGAATTTGCGCTTTTCACTTTCAGAGGAAGGATTCAACCGACGGCGAATGAACGAAACGATCAACTTCACACGGACTTCATTTTGAATCAATAAAGATTCGGATGACACTACTTTGTATCCTTTTTTCGTCAGTTCAACCGCCCAAATATTCGCTTTGTCATTTACCTCGCTGAGAATGCAGATATCTCCACGTTTAAATCCATCCGCTTCACATTGTTCAATCCATTCGATGATTTGCGGTACTTTGTCAATCGCCGGAGTATCGCCAGGTTCAGAGATAATTTCAACATATCCGTCTTTCTCAGAAACTACTTTTTGTTTAATCGTTTGGTAAAAGTCCTTTGACTGTTCAGGTAAATGGTCTCTTAAAATTTTAAAAAAACTATTATTCAATTCCACAATTTCTCGGGATGAACGCCAATTACTCGCTAAGGGTTCTACCTCTCCCATATCCTCAAAAAACTGAGACCATTCCTCAATTTTAGCTTCCTTTTCAGGGTTAAAAATTCGCGGTAAAGCAACAAACTGTTCGGCAACACCATTCTTAAATCGATAAATCGACTGCTTCGGATCACCAACGATTAAATTTCTTCGTTCATGACTTAGAGATTCATGCACGAGCGGTACCATGTTTAACCACTGCAGGCGCGACGTATCCTGAAATTCATCCAATAAAAAATGGTGAAAGCGGCTGCCTAAGCGCTCATAGATGAATGGAGCCTCTTCTCCCCTTACCAATTGCGAAATCAGCGTATTGAATTCAGAGATTCGAATCAATTGCTTGTCCTTTTTTATCCCATCAAGAGAACGTGCCATGAACTGCAAGAGAGACATGTTATAGAAATTCTTCAAAAATGCACCCATCACTCCAAGTCGCGGAAGCAATGCATCAAATTCATTTTGTAAATCAATACAGGAATTTCTCAAATCTTCCGGAAAAACACGACCGACAGGTGGTTCTACTTCACATTGTTTTTCAATAAACGATGATGTAAAAAGTGAATCGGGGAATGAAGTAATCCCCCCTAATTTGCGCAAAGCCTTGCCCGTTGTTGATTTCCCGGGCAACAAATCATCACTCAGGTTTAATTGTTCATATCGATCAGAAACTTCCTTCACGCGAGCTAAAAACTCGTCTTCCAAATCTCGAAATTCAGCCCTTAATTCACGTCTCCTTTGGGGCGAAAAATCCATTCCCATTAACTTAGCAATTAGCAATTGGTCACGTTCTTTGCTCAACACTTTCCCAAACTCCACCAATTGATCACGGAAATTCCAGCGCTCTCCTTCGTCCAAGTTGCTCTTCGCGTATTCAAAAACTGTATCTGTTAACTCTTGAACCCCTTGATCACCAAGTTGTTCCAAAAGAAGATCTACGACTTCCTCAATGACCTCTCTTTCATTCAAAATCACTTCAAAATCATTCGGAAGATCAAGATCACGGGAGAAAGAACGAATCAAACGAAGATTAAATTTATCAATAGTCATGACGAATAAATCTTCATAGCGATGCAGCACATTCTTCAATACTCTGCGTGCTCTATTGTGCACCTCTTCAGCGGTTAACCCCATCTCCGAAGCCAGTTCTTCCGCATAATCCGTACTTTTCTTACCATAAATTGCCGGGTGACTCAACTCATCTAGGGCCTTTAAAATCCTAGTTTTCATCTCAAGTGATGCCTTATTGGTAAAGGTCATCGCAATGATCTGAGAAAATTGCAGCACATTGGCTGAATCGGCCAAAACCATTTTCATGTATTGTTTTACTAGACTGTAGGTCTTACCACTTCCAGCAGAGGCGTTTAGGACAAGTAATGGCGATGTTGATTCAGGCATAAAAGAAATTCAATTGAAGATTTAACAGACGATAAAGGTAAAAGTAAAACCTTGTTTACTTACATTTGTTATAACGGAATATGAGAACACTTTTAACATTTGTTTTGGTAGCGCTGACGTTGGTGGCATGCGAAGACAAGCCAACAGATCAAGTTCCTATTGTTGAGAAACTTAAGGTAACGGTTCAGCCCACTTTCGGGACTGTCGATTTGGCATTAGACTCCACCTATGTTACTCCACAAGGGTATGACATTCAGTTTACAGACTTGAAATTCTATGCCGCTGAGATCGGCAATGGTTCAGCTGTTTTGTGCCGTACGGCTTTGTTTGATTTCCGCACAACGGGTAAGGACCTTTTTAACAAGGAAGGAAAACATGGGGATTATTCATCTTTAAATGGTTATGTAGGTATCGGACCAACTTACAACCATGCAGATCCAACTGTGTATGATGTAACTGATCCTCTCAACATCCAAGTTGCCAATGACATGTACTGGACATGGGGTTCTGGTTATATTTTCTTGAAGATTGAAGCAAAAGTTGACACCATAGCTGATGGCGTTGCTAACTTCAATCACTTCGTAACTTTCCATGTGGGTAACGACGCCATTTTGCAAACATTTCAGTTTTCTGGTTTAACATGGACTGATTTGGGAAATGCACAATACCACCTCCCATTGAAACTCGACATGCTTAAATTCTTGGACAACGGTGTTCAGGCCTTTGACCTTAAAACAGAATTTACATCGCACAACCATACTGGTCAAGAGGCGATTAGCTTAAAAGTAATTCAAAACTTCAAAGACGCCTTAGGCTTGTATTGATGCGCTACATTTTATACATATTTCTAGCAGTAAGCATATCGATTGTATTCTTTGCATGTCGAAAGGATAAGGTTGGATATACCCCCACGCCTTACGAGCTTAAAATCCCGTCTCATTTCCCGAAAATGATCATTCCAGAGGACAACCCTATGACTGTAGAAGGAGTAGCTCTAGGCAGAAAATTATTTTATGAAGAACTTTTAAGTGGTGACAACACAATGTCATGTGCTTCATGCCATGCGCCAAATTATGCTTTTGCAGATCCAAATAAATACTCAACAGGAATTGATGGCATTCAAGGAAACCGAAATTCTATGGCATTGGTCAATTTAGGCTGGCAAGATTTCTTCTTTTGGGATGGTCGTGCAAAAACATTAGAGATACAAATCCTAGAACCCGTTCCCAATCCGATCGAAATGCATCAGGAATGGAAAGATGCGGTGGCAAAATTAAATGCTGATGTTAACTACCGAAATATGTTCTTTCGCGCTTTCGGTGAAGAGGGTGTCACCCCAACCAAGGTAGCAAAGGCAATTGCACAATTCCTGCGGACCTTGATTTCTGGTTCATCCAAGTTTGATGTGATGTACAAGTATGAAAATGGCTTACCACTTACACCTTCGGATCAAGCAAAACTGGCTACGGTATCGGCTGAAGAATGGGGAGGTTATGATTTATTTAAAAGTTTAGATGGCGCAGATTGTTTCCATTGCCATAATGGTCCTTTAATGAATGTGAAAATTTATAGTAACAATGGTCTAGATGCAACGTTTACAGATCTTGGAAGAGGCGCAGTAACGGGAAATCAGAATGACAATGGGAAATTTAAAGTACCAACATTGAGAAACATAGAATTGACAGCTCCTTTCATGCACGATGGACGATTTGCAACCTTGGATGAGGTAATTGAACATTACTCAACAGGTATTGTGATGAGTCCAACCATTGACCCCAAAATTGAATTTGCATCTCAAGGTGGTGTCCAGTTAGATGCCCAAGAAAAATACCTTCTTAAGCAATTTCTGCTGACTCTAACCGACTATGATTTTGTGAATAACCCAGAATTTCAAGATCCAAATTGATAGAATTGCATTGAAATTTGTTTATTTACGCTCCTTTTTTGCAAGAATGCACAAACCATGATTGACGAACGAAGATTAACCACAGAGGAAAAAGCCTTGAAAATAAACCTTACTCAAGATATCTACGGATGTTTTGCGGAAATTGGCGCTGGCCAGGAGGTTGCGGCGAATTTTTTTAAAGCAGGAGGAAGTTCGGGAACCATAGCATTTACGCAGTCGGCTTACGACATGAAGGTATCTGACTCAATGTATGGAGAAGCTTCGCGTTATGTTTGCGAGGAGCGCTTGTTGACCATGCTCGATACGGAATACAATACCTTGAAGTTTCGATTACCAAACAAGTACAAAGAATCACGGTTTTTTGCGTTTTGCAATACGGTGGAATCACTGAATTATCACAAAACAAATCAAGGTCAAGGATGGGTTGGAATTCGTTTTCAATTAAACCTTGAAGCTGAACCCAACGATATTATCTTGCACATCAAAATGCACGATAACAGTCACAAAGCGCAACAAGAAGCACTAGGAATTTTAGGCGTAAACCTTATTTATGCGGCTTATTTCAATTACACCAATCTGGATGAATTGTTGGATAACCTAGTGCACCGCCTACCGCGAGACCGCATGGAAATTGACATGCTTCGTGTTTCAGGACCGGACTTTGAACATTTCGACAACCGAGTGATTGCTTTAAACCTAGTGAAAAGAGGCATTACAGATGCTACTATGTTTGATTTGTGTGGCAATGTTCTTCAACCTGCAACGGCTCTTTACAAACAGAACATCTTATTGATGCGAGGCCGCTTTCGTCCTGTAACAAAGGTACATATTGACATGGTTGAAAAGGGAAAAATGCAATTCTTAAAAGAGGAAGGTGTTGATCCTGAAAAGCTTCAAGTCATCTTTGAATTGACGCTGAAAGACCTTACGGCTGAAGGTAAAATTTCGATTAAAGACTTCATAGACCGTGCTGAATTGCTTGGTTCATTGGGGTATACTGTAATGATTTCGAATTACTTGAAACATTACAAAATGATTGATTATCTGGCATCTATCGCAAAAGAAAAGCGAATGGGTGTCATTGCAGGGATCTATAACCTTCACACCATTTTCGACGAACGCTATTACGACAATCTACCTGGTGGATTACTCGAAGCCTTTGGTCGTGGATTCGGACACAACGTGAAAATGTTCGTCTATCCAGCAATCAATGTGGACACCGGCGATTTGTATGAATTGGATGATTTTCAACACAAGCCAAACTTGAGTGGTCTCCTCCGATATTTGAAAGACAACAATAAATTGGCTGCCTTTGAATCCTTTGACCCGAAACTATTGCACATCATGTCGGACGATGTTTTGTCAAAAATTCATGCTGGCGCCTCTATTTGGGAAGAAGATGTTCCTGTAGAGGTGGTTAAAGCAATTAAATTTTACGAATTGTTTGGATACCATCCGAAGTCGGAAAATAATGTTGCGCATTAATACTTCTCATGCCTCACATTAAAAATGCACTCATTCGCTATCGCATCATTGATCGATCGATACGAAACAAATACAAACCTTTTCCATCGAAAAAGGAGTTGAGGGAAGCCTGCGAGGAAGCACTATACGGCATGTCTGACGGGGCAAACATTTGCGATTCAACGATAGAAAAAGACATGTTTGCCATGAAAATGGAACATGATGCTCCTATTAAGTACAGTAAAAAAAACGGTGGCTATTATTACGAAGACCCCGATTTTTCCATCAATGATATTCCGCTTACTGAAGAAGATTTAAGTGCCATTCGTTTTGCAGTAAAAACACTCATGCAATTCCGCGATGTGGACATGTTCAAGCAGTTCGGAAGTGCCATTGACAAGATTGTTGACCGCGTATCTATTTCTTCGCATCCTGATGATAAGGACATTAGCCAGTTTGTTCAATTTGAAACAGCACTATCCTCTGGTGGAAATGAATACCTTCCTGAAATATTAAATGCCATTCGCAATGGCCTGATTATTCGCTTTGACTATGCTAGTTTTATTTCTGGTCAAACAAAATCCCGCGAAGTGTCCCCTCTTCTTCTCAAAGAATACCGAAATCGATGGTACTTAATCTGTTTTGATCAAGAAAAAAAGGACATCATCACCTATGGCCTTGACCGCATGGGTGAACTCATAATCACAGAAGGAAAAAGCACTGTTCCGGTAGACTTCGATGCTGCAGCGTACTTTCGCTATGCCTATGGAATTACAGCCAACAACAAGACAACGCCCGAAACAATCGTATTTACTGCTCAAAACGTTGCTGCTAAATACATAGAAACACAGCCATTTCACGATACTCAGCGTGTAATCGAAAGAGACAATGCACAAACCGTCTTTGAAGTGACATTACTATCTTCTGAAGAATTAATTCGTAACATCCTCTCCTATGCGGGCGAAATAGAGGTGAAGCAACCACTTAGTTTACGTGAGGAAATTATTCGACGACTTCGTGGAATGAATGCCATCTATTCAATTTCTTGAGGGCTCGACGCAGTTAAAAGTCAAGCTTTACACCTTCAGAATTCGCTATCTTTGTAAAAACAATGTGCAATGGAAATTTTAATTAACCATAACAATGGTGTATGTGAACTTCGATTGAACCGCCCTAGCGTTTTCAATTCGTTTAACAAAGATATGGCGATGCAGCTACAGCAGGCTTTGGATGCATGTGATTTGGATGATGCTGTCCGTGCAATCGTGATTACGGGTGAAGGAAAAGCTTTCTGTGCAGGTCAAGATTTAGCTGAAGCAATGGACCCCAATGGACCAGAATTACAATCCATAGTGCGTGACCATTACAATCCAATCATTGAGCGAATTCGTACCATAGAAAAGCCTATCATCGCTGCAGTAAATGGCGTTGCAGCTGGTGCAGGTGCAAATATTGCCTTGGCGTGTGACATTACGATTGCTAAGAAAAGTGCTTCTTTTATTCAAGCATTTTCTAAAATAGGTTTAATCCCCGATTCAGGTGGAACCTTCTTTCTTCCGAGAATCATCGGAATGCAAAAAGCGATGGCTTTGATGATGACAGGTGATAAAGTGACTTCAGATCAAGCAGTTGAATTAAATATGATTTACAAATCCGTGGATGACGATGACTTTGAATCTGAAGTCAAACAATTCGCGGAAATGATCTCGAAAATGCCTACGCGTGGACTTGGACTGACGAAGAAAGCGATCAATGCAAGCTATTCCAACACCTTGACAGAACAATTGGCGTTGGAAGAAACACTTCAAACAGAGGCAGGTGAAACCTACGATTTCCGTGAAGGGGTCAATGCTTTCCTCGAAAAAAGAAAACCTGAATTTAAAGGTCATTAATATATACAATTGTCGATTATGAAAATTGGAGTCTTAGGTGCTGGTACGATGGGAGCAGGAATTGCTCAAGTGGCTGCACAAAACGGTCATAATGTAGTGTTGGTAGATTTGAACCAAAATGTAATTGATACTGCGCAAAATGGTCATCAAAAAATGATCAATCGACTGGTAGAAAAAGGAAGTATCACACAAGCGGAGTGCGACCAGATACTTGGTGCGGTTCATTACACCACTTCGATGTCAGACTTGAAAGATTGCGGCTTGGTGATTGAAGCAATCATCGAAGATTTGGCTGTAAAACACAGAGTTTTCTCGCAAATGGAGAACATCGTGGGCAATACTTGTATTTTAGCAAGTAACACCTCTTCTCTTTCTATTGCTTCTATTGGTTCTGCATTGAAGAAAGCTGACCGCATGATTGGGATTCACTTCTTCAATCCCGCACCGCTTATGCCATTGGTGGAGATTATTCCTGCTGTGCAAACATCCGATGAAACAGTTGAGATCGTTACTAATTTAATTTCCTCTTGGAAAAAGACCGCTGTGGTTTGCAAAGACACGCCAGGATTTATTGTGAATCGCGTTGCTCGTCCTTTCTATGGTGAAGCATTACGCATTTATGAAGAAGGCATCGCGGACTTTGCCACAATCGATTGGGCGATGACATCCATCGGAGGATTTAAAATGGGTCCATTCACATTGATGGATTACATTGGTAATGACGTTAATTACGCTGTTACTGAATCAGTATTTCAATCCTTCTATTACGACCCGAGATTTAAGCCTTCTTTTACCCAAAAGCGCCATAAAGAGGCTGGATATTACGGCAGAAAAACAGGCCGAGGCTATTATGACTACTCGGAAGGTGCTGTATTGCCTTCACCGAATGAAGATCAGGAATTGGGTATATATATCTTCGAACGTATCCTTGTCATGCTAATCAATGAAGCAGCAGATGCCGTGTTTATGAATGTCACCAATGCCGAAGGAGTTGACCTTGCCATGACCAAAGGAGTAAATTATCCTAAAGGACTATTAAAATGGGCCGATGAGATCGGTTTGGATGAGG
>Ga0315908_10001011_pt1 | contig 21675 bp, 14 predicted proteins | sample LakEriMetagenome_12_FD_203520 | JGI IMG/M metagenome (GOLD analysis project Ga0315908, IMG submission 203520) | Freshwater fungal communities from buoy surface, Lake Erie, Ohio, United States - Buoy 4 MA124 | ecosystem: Environmental > Aquatic > Freshwater > Lake > Lake biofilm | place: USA...
AATATTAATAAATTTTCTTAAAAAATAATTTTTAATTTTATTTTATAAAAAAAAAATTTTCTTTTGCATTTTATAAAAAATTTTTTTAGATTTATTATAATCGTTTTCAATTGAAATTTTACATAAATTTTTTGATGAAATATATCACAAAAATTTTATTTTGAAAATTATTCCAAAAATTTTGTATTAAAATTTACTAATAATTTAAATTAGGAAATATATCCAAAATTTTATTATGGCAAATTCTAACCAAACTTTTTATAGTGGGAAAGTTTTAATAAAAATTTTATAGGTCCTCAATGAGACTTTATTGGTTTAGCTTTATATATAAATAAAGTTAAATATTAATGTCAAGAGTGGGGGCTTAGGGTTCGAGTTGAGTAGGTTGAGTAGACTGCCGGACAAAGTTAAGTGGAGGGTTTTGTGCAGTTTCCCCTCCTTAATCCAATTGGACTAAATAAAAATCCGCAGCACAGCGACCTCTCAGGAGGACCGTAAAAAAAAAAAATAAAAATTTTATATTGGGAAATTTTTTTTGAAAATTTAATAAAAGAAAATTTTTAAAGTACGATGAATAAAAATTTTTTAAACAAAACTGTTATTGTACTTTTAAAATAAAAAGCTTAAATTATTTTATTTGCTTTAGTTTTTAATTTAAATAATTTATTATTTTATAATTTATTTAATAAAATATATTTATATTGCATAAATAAATTTAAATATTTTTTTCAAAATTTAATATTATTAATTTATAATTATATTATTTAAATTTTTAAATAATAATATATGTAATTAAAATTTTTCATATCAAAATTAATATTTAAATTAATTTTATAATAATTAAAGATAATAAAGATAATTGTATTTAATTTTAATATAAATTAAATAAAAATAAATATTTATAATTATTATGTAATAATAAGAATATATTCTTTAAAATTTTATATTAAAATTTCAAATTATACATTCAAATAAAATATTGTTAAATTATTTATTTATAATTTATTAATTTTTATTTCATTTAGTTAAAATGATTATTTATAAATTTTGAATCAGTTTGTATATAATGTGGCATATATTTAGTTAAATTAATGGATTTATTATTACTAAGCTTATTAACTTGAATAAAAATTAAAAATTCTGTCTCTATATGCATAGAATATATTTTAATCTGCATATAAATCATAATTTATATTAGATATGAATTCTTTTTCTAATTGATTAAGTTCCAATAAACTTATGCCTCCTATTTTTGCATAGTATGTATTATTGTAGTAAATATCATCAAAGAACTTAATTGATACTAACAAAGAAACTAGTAATAGTCTAGAAAAATTTTTAAATTATTAATAATTAATATAAATTATAATAAGTAAACCTATGGATATTATAGATAGAAGGTCTATAATCAATATTGTATTATTACATTCTATCCATATAAATTATAGCAATTATATATGATTCTTAAGAACATTTACTAAATTTCTAAAACCTTTTCAAATAATCATGAATTGATATATTAGGCATATTTTAAGAATTAAAACTTGTTTTAATTATATTATTATTTTGTTATACTAAGTCAGTTAATAAAGTGCTAATGCTTTAAATTAAATCTTTATCATTTATGTTTTAAAATTTGTTAATTATATAAATCTATTCATAAGAAATATTTTCATTTTGTTGAATAAACTATTCTTCTCCATAATACATCTTTAATTTCAACTATTATAAAATATAAAATGTACAATAATAAAGTTATAATTAAAAAAGAAATATTTATATTTATATTTATTCTTAAATTATTATTATTGTAAATAAATTTGAAATTTTAATAATATCCATATAAATATAATTAAGGATACTAAAATCATTTATATATAATAATTATTATTTATATTAATTTTTATTTAATTAATAAATTTTATTTTTAATAATTAATTGAGATATTATTTTTAAAGTCTATAATATTTAATAATAATTTCTTAATGAAATAATTTTTAAATTAAAATAAATTAGTATAGACAATCAAAAATCTATTATTATTATCATTATTATTATTATTAAAAAATTATAATAGTTATAATAAATAATTAAAATAAATTCATAATTTATCAATAAAAACATAAGTAAAAATAATTTATATAAAATTTAAAGTGTTAAAATAAATTAAAAATTTAAATACTATAACCTTTTTTAATTAATTTCATTCACATTTCTAGATTTATATATCAAAAATATAATTAGTTTATTATAATAATTTAATTATATATTTAATATAACATTAAAAAAGATAATAATATATTATTTTTTTAATTTTTCCTATAACAAAAATATTTTTAAAGATTAATTTTCAATTATCCTGTAACAAAAATTTTAGCCTCTGTTATTTAACTCGGTTTCGATAATCATAAAACCCTGAATTTCTATTACCAGCTACTTAAAATTTTCAGATGAAATAACAAAATAATAGATGACTTCTACGATGCTAGCCAAATATTTAAGAGATCTATATTTTTCAATAAAACCATAATCAATTATTTCACAAATTTAAGATAATTACCGGTATAATTTCCAATTAATATAATACAAAAATTAAAATAATCTTTTATTATTTTCTAACCAAAAAGTTGTTAATTCAATAAAACTTTTGTTAGAATCTTTAACAAATGATTTATTAATGATTCCAGTCCATACTGTTACTAAAAATGAAGATTATTTTTAATTAAATAATGATAATGCAAATTGTTCAGCTGATTGATTACACTTTAAAATAAAATGAATAACTAAACTTATAAAAAAGTTTATAGTAATTTATAATATTTATATAATTGCATGAAAAATATTTAGATATAATTTTATTAGTTTAAAAATTAATCATTAATTTAAATTGCTTATGTTAATAACAATTTTTTTGTGAACTAATAATAAGGAAAAAGTTTTTATACTTTTATGCTAATATTGTAAAAATATTTGAAATTAGATTTTTGTTAGAGTTCATATATTTTTAAATATTGAAACTATAAAACAGCAAATTTTTTGAGGTATTAAAGGAACATCAAAAAAACTTTAAATATGATTGTTTCTTAAATATGTTTTTCTTCTGCTCACGGATAAAACTTTAATGTTAGTAATAAGAGTATTGAATCTGACAAATCCAAAATATAAATATTAAAATTAATATTTAGGAAAATAATAATGTTTAAAGCCTAGTTATCCAAGATAAGCCAGCAATGAATAATTCGAATTAAAATGGATCAATTGAAGTTACTATTATGCTGAAATTTACCATAGAAATTAATAAAATATATCTAATAAATAATAATTAATTATGTACTTCTAATGAGTTTGAGAATTAAATATAGCAAAAATATTATATAATTTTTCTATAAGGTTTGTTTATTTTATAGAAATTTAATTGATTGAATTTAATTATTCAGAGATGATGCCATTATATTATAGTTTTTTGGAATTTTCTTTATTAAATCATAGTTGATTTCATTTTATTTTTTATTTTTTCAAAGTAGATCTATGAATTTGATTAAATGATCAAGGATTAATTTACAACATAATATTTGATGATAATATTTTAAATAAAATAAATGTTTTAATAAAGATAAACAAAAATCTTTTTTCATCATTAAATAAATGAATAGACTTATTAATATATAATTTTATATTTTAATTATTAAATTTGACATTAAATTAAAAAATAACTAAAAAAATTAAAATTTATTTTCAAATTTAATTTATAATTCTGTAGATAATTTATAAAATAATAAATTAATAATAAATAATATAAATATAATTGTGGAAAAAGTATTTCATTATTTATATATTGATATTGTTAATATGTTTTATAAATTATATTGATATTATAATTTTAAAATCGATTATAGTAATATTTTAATGCAAATATTTTTCATGATTATATTATATTATTTATATATAGATGTATTAAAAAAACAATAAAAATCACAACTTTGCCAATTCTCCTTTATTAGGTCTGCTATTATAATCACTGAAATCTTACGCAATAGGAGCAGTTATCAAATGCTCAGGTATTCCAAAATTCTCAGTAATATTCATAACATGAGGATGTAATTCCTTAATAATATTCCTCAAATTAACATTAACACTCTAAGCTGCCTCCTTACTCATACCACATTATGTAAAATAGAATCCAATATTTTACTAAATAATAAACAATCCATAACACTTCATCACTAAAGTCATTAAGCCTTAAATACTTTTAGGCATAGTTTTAAGTTCTTCAATACAGAACTCCATGACCTTTCTTTCCCCATAAGCATAAGCCAAATCTTAAACAAAGTCATTGTCCTCCTTCATCCACACATCATAGAAATTCTTACCATTTTATAATTTCTCCATTGTAACCTTTTACAAATTTCCCATAGCCACTATTTCCCTATAACTAATAAAATTAAACATGATATTAAGATCATTAATGTCTTTAATATTAACCATTTCCCTTTTAGGACACATATTCATATTTCCAAACTACAATATTTTTTTTTAAGCCATACTGGCAATTTCCTTAGCCACTTTCTACATTAAAACCCTATTATCTCCTTCAGCAGTAATCCCTGAATGTGCAAATGCTATCCCCTCTCCCAATCTATTAACAGACAAGTACCCTTATCCCCCACATCTCTCTACACATTATGCTGCTACATCTCTCGCATTCCAAGAGATGAATGGTTTAATAAAACAGCAAAGGGATATAATATCTTAATTAGGTTCTACTGTTGCATATTTCACGTATTTGTCCTTAATAACATTATGAGCGATGTTCAACACTACTGTCCTACACAATAGAGGGTAAAGGGCATTCTGGAACAAGTTAAATTATCGAATTGTGGTATCAGATTTCCCTGATTAACCTACTGCAAGTCTCTTATTACCAAACCTGAAGGTAACAGTTAATAATAACTTAGTACAAGAGATCATCATACTTGCAATACATAGCCTTCCTGATAACAGTCTATCTCCCATCCTCAAAAATCTATCTCTCCTACTCTTAATACTACTAACATATTCATTATTATCATTAATATCACTGTATTTGTTTAACATATTAGCTTTTGGAATTACCACATCTTTGAATTATATCCTAGCATTATCGACTCCATTAAGTCCTATTTTATGTCCCATACACTCCAGCCATACTCCTTTACTTAAACTTCCATCATCCTCCCTTATCCTTACCAAGAAAGTGTGAATGCCTTCTTACTTACCCTTCACAATTAATTAAGCAAACACCACACTATAATTACTATGTAATGCCCCATTAGTAATCCAATACTTTTAACTCATCACTGTTGGAGTATTAATTATGAAAGTCTATGTTTTTTCATCATAAACTGCCTATGTTTCCATCTCAATAGCATTATTCCCATAACCTAACTCTGTCAATGCAAAACAACCAATTGTTTCTAAACTATCAATTCCTTTGGAAATATGTTGATGTCTTTATGATCCTAAGGTTACTACAGTACCTCCAAATAAATTGTATTAAACTGTTAGTTTTGTTGCGAAAGAACCGTCAGTTAAAGCTGCCATTTCGTGGTTTGCAAACACTCGTAAAGGGTCTACAAGAAAATCTTGAATTGAAAACACTTTTTATTGGGATAGGTATTAAAGTCTTTTTAAGGCTAATACTTTTTAGTCGTGGATGTCTTGATTATGGATTGGTTTAAATAGAGGGTTTTTAGTAAATTCACGCCATTTTTATCGTATTTCGTGGCAGTTTCTGTCTAAATATTATTAAAAGTCTTTGGCATTGAATTCTTACATTTTCAATCTTATTTTTTTATTATTAATTTATTACGTCAGCTCTTCTATTAAAATTATTAAAATATACTATTATTTATTATAAATTTTTAATTTATAATATTAATATTTAATTATTATAATTATTAGTTATAATAATTATATCGTAAATCATTATCTATGCAGTATATGGGACTAAATGAAGAAAGATTAAAACTAGAAAGAAAAATTCATTGATTTTAATAAGAACAAGGAGCAATAAAAAACTATGCAAATGATAAAATTAATAATATTCATTAGTTTTTGAACGAATAAAAAAACAAAGAGCAAGATGACAATTAAGAATTTAAATTAAGATAAAATTCAAAAAGCTTTTAAAATCAAATTGAAAGTACAAATAATTAATAAATAATTAAAAATTATGCTGATAATTAAACAGATTTAGAAATTAAATTTCTATAAAGAGAATAAAAATTAGTTTTAGAATAATAAGAAGACATTAGAAAAATAAATGAGTCAAATGATAAATAGATACAAGAAATAAAGTTAAAATATGATGAAGAAATAAAAATATTGAAGATTAGATTAGATCAAAAAAACTTAATTGAAGAAGAATATAATATATAAATAAAGAAAATTTAATAAGAAAATGAATATATTATATAAGAATAAAAAATAGAAATAAAAGACTTAAACTATCAAATCAAATAATTATAATTTTAATTACAAAATACAAGTACAGATGATTCAAAAATAAAAGAAGAAAAACAAAGATTTGTATTATTATAAGAAAGATATGAGGAAATTATAAAAAAGTAAGATCAAGAACTTCAAAGATAAAAACAATACTTTTTATAAAAAATAGAAGAAAATAAATAAGAAATGATGTAATAAGAAAAAGTAAAGAGGGAAAAATGGTTACAATAAAAATAACAAGAAATAAAGAAATAAGCAATGAAAGGATTAGAAGAAGAAATAGAATTATTAATGAAAAATAAGAATGTAAATGAAAAAGAAATAAAAGAAAAATACAATTAATAATTAGAATAAGAAAAAGAAAGAATAGAGAAAGAATAATAATAAAAAATAAAATAAATTGAATAATCTCATGAAGAATAAATAAAAGAAAAAATAGAAAAAGAAAAAGAATATTATTAAAAAAGACTAAAAGAATAGTATGAAAGGTAAGAATAATGGTTTATGACAGAAGTAAGAAGAATTTAATAAGAATGTGATGATTAAATATAAGAATAAAAGAAAATAAGAATAACAGAAAATTAAGATCATATGTAGCAAATAAAAAATATTTAATAATAACATTAAAAAGAAATAACTGATATTTTATAGTAATAAAGAGATAAGCAATAATCTATTGAAAATAATTATTAATAATAAATTAATCAAGCTTAAGGATATTCTTAAATTGAATTAGAAAAACATAAAAATTAAATTGAAGAATAATTGAATATAAAATTCGAAAAAAAATTAGCTAAGGTAAATAAATAATTGTAAAACAAAAAATAAAAGGAAATGGATGAAATAATTAATAAACTTACTGAAGAAAATATCGCAATTTATGAGTAATCAAGATAAGAAAATGCAATTAAAGTTAAATAATTATAAGAAGAAAAAAAGATATTGGAATTAAAATTAATTTCTTAATAATAATAAGCTTAAGATTTATTAGAAAAAGAAAAATAAAAACAAATAAATAGTGTCTAAAATAACATAGAAACAGAAATATTAAAAGAAAAAATAATATAAATGGAAGATTATATTGATGATATTAAAAGTGAAAACAGATAATTAAGAGCTGAAATAGAATCAAATAGTGTTTATTAAGACTAAATTGAGAAATAAAACAGAAAAATAATATAATAATAAACTGAATAATTGATTGAGAAAAACTAATAATTGGAATAATAATTAATGGAACAGACAATATAAAGTGAACAAAAAATTTAACAGATTTAATAAGAAAATATTAAATAACTTGAAGAAGTTGAAAAATAAGTGAAACTAACTATTATTGCAAAGGACTAAAAACAACAGCAATTGTAATAACAAGTCATTAAACTAAAAGATATGTTAAATAGTTAGAAGATTAAGATATTACAATAATGATATAGTATAATAAATACTTCAATAATAAATTTGATAATAATAATAAATAATTTAATAATAATGATGGATAGAATTTCAATAATGACAAAAATTAATTAAAAAATAAGATAATAATAATCAATACTTCTTGTTTATATATTTGTAGTTATTATAGTAATTAGTATTATTATTTAATGACAAAGGTGGCAATTGCTTTTTTTATGTTTAATCTTCCTTAATTTTATTATAATTTTAAACTAAAACAGCTGATTTATTTTTTGTTTGTAAATCTACATTCCAATATTTTTCATCAGATTAGAATTCTTTAAAATCTTCTTTTTTTTCGATCAGAATGTGTTTTTATAATTAGTTTAGAGATGGATTCTTTAAGTATTTGTCTAAAACTCGTTCTATTTCATGCATCTTTATTATTGTTTGTTTTAGTTCAAATGATTCTTTTTAAGCTTCCATTTTTTATTCTATCTATTATAATCATATTATAATTTTATTAAAATCATATCAAGATTATATAATTATGATTTGAATTATATCATAATATATATAAATATTATAATTATTACTTATCTTTTTAATTCTAAGTTATTTTCCTCTAATTTTTTATTTAAATCATCTATTATTTTTTATTAATTTATATCATTATTTTCACCTAACAAATTATTATCATTATTGCTATTTTATTTTTCTATTATCTCTTACATTTCTCTATTATAAATTAATTTATTTTTACTTTATTTATTATTTTTATAATAAATCTTAATTTTTCATTTCATCTAATTCATTTAAAATATTTTTGATTTAATTTTCTAATTCTTCATATTTATTTTAATTATTATCATTGTTATTGTATTCAGTATTTTCATTGTCATTTTCTTAAATTCTTTCAAGTTATTCTAATTTTATTTCTAATTGTTATCTATTATTATATTCTATTTCCAATTCATCATCTTTTTCTCTTAATAATTCCTAATATATTTATATTTTTAATACTTCAAATTATCTTAATTATTCTTGTAAATCTTCTATTTATTAATGTAACTGATCTATTTATTAATTTTTATTATTTTATGAATCTTTATCTGAATCATTCTTATTAAATTATTAGGAATTAAATTTAATTTCTTTACTTTTATTCTATGATTTATCACTATTCTTACTTTTTAGAGAACTTTTCCTACTTTTTTCAGATTAATCTTAATCTTTAATATTTTAACTCATAGAAATAAAATAATAAAAACAAAAATTATAAATTAATAATAAATTTATTTTTAGAATAATAAATATGATAATATTAAAATCATTAAAAAAATATAGATAGAAAACATTAATAATGTCAAATAAACAAAAATATATAAATATTAAGTATGAAAATATGAAAATCGATCTGAAAATAAGTATAAAATATAAATAAAATAAGGTGGTATTTCATATGTTCATAAAGAAATAAACAATAATTATATGGTGTTATCAAATAGTACTTTCGATCTAAATACTTCTCATTCAATATTCGATTTCAATGAAAATTATATTGATAATGATAATATTTTTTCCATTAAGTTTTTTAATACTTTTTTCGAAGAATTCAGTATTTCAGTTCCAATAAAATTAGTAATTGAGTAAGATTTTTATGTAATAATTAATGAATCACAATTATATTATGTAGTTTACACTGATAATATTGTATTTAGTTTAATAAATCAATACTAATAATTTCCAATAATTCAAAAAAATTTAATGCTGGAATAATTCTAAAATTAATCTTGTTCTAATTCTTATGAAAATAAAGTTTAGAATTTATTATATACAAAGCTCAATGATTATTTAAATACTAAATAAATATTAAATAAATAAGAAATTAATATGACTCTCTTACAAATTATTAAATAAATTTAAATAGAATTTGATTAATAAAATAAATTTATAAATCTTAATTTAGATTATTTAAGTGAACAACTAATCTAAAAATAAAAATAACTAGCAGAATATGAAAAATAATATAATAATTAAATTTAGAAAAAATTAAAAAAACTTTTTTCTTTCTATTCTTTTCAATATCTTTTGCTTTTTCCTGTAATTTATTATCATTATAGTTGGGATATTCTTGAACCAATTGCTTGTCTTTTTTCAATAGCAGATTCTATTTTTGCTTACCTTTTTTATGTTTAGTTTAAATCTGATTTTAATTATTAGTAATTTTAAACACATTTTTTAAATAAAAAAATTGATTACAAGCATTATGACTTAAAAGTAGAAATTGAAGAAATTAATAATTTAATAAATTATTTTCAATAAAAATAATTAATTTTTCAATGATTTAAATTTATATATTTATATATTATTTTATATAAATCAAAGAATATTGTTGTTATTTAAAATAAAATGGAAGATTAATTTTTAATTAGCGAAATCAATTTTGAAGATTATAAAAAAATTATGCTAAAAAAATATAATATAAACGATATAAAATAAGAAGTTTAAAATTTCTTTAATCTTGTTAACAATATTAAAGTTATAACTTAATAAAATATGAATCAGAATTAAAAAAATTAGATTTAAGCAAACAATAATAATTTAAATTTTCATCAAATACAAAATGAATAAAATTATTAGAATGCTACAAAATAGTAAAAATTAACTTAAATAGATATTAATAAATAAATTGAAGAAAAAAATATTCCTAAAGAATAAAATATCGAAAAAAATACATCAATTTTTATTTAAAATGAATTACAATTTGATATAAATATAAAAGAATGGAAAAAATAATTGGAATCGGAAATTTAAAATAATGAGTCATTTGAAAACTTAATATCTAATTATAATAAAAAAAGTGTATAGTAACTTGAAAATAAAATGAAGTAGAAATTAATTGAAATGACTTAAGAAGAAAATAGAATATCAAAATTAAAAGAAGAAAAAGAAAAGATAAAAAATATTTTATAAACTTAAAATAAAAAACAAAAAATATATTATAAAAAAATAATTAATGAAAGTTAAAATATTTAAGAATTTGAATAATAATTAAATTAAAACTTTTAAATATTAGAGAATAATTTGAATGAATGCGATTTAAAAGTTGATAATAATTATTTATTTATCATGTTAGAAAACGAAGAAGTAATAGAGAAAATAAAGTTATCAGAAATATCACAATTTAACATTAAAAATACAAGTCTAATAATATAAATATTGGAAAACCCAATAGAAATATTCATAATAAATTCAGAAGAAGAATCAGGTCTGATAAATATTATAAGTAAGCTTAATACTTAATTGATTAATTAATTATAAATCAGTACGAATTGTATGAATCAAAATTAAACTTAAAAAATTAAAAAAATCATTGTTTAATTGCAAGAAATTTATTAAAAAAGTTAAAACCATGAAGATATTTCAGAGATTTAAATTTAAAATTTAAAAAGATAAGGGGTTGTTCCAAAATAACTTACAAATAAAATTCATACTTATAAAGTACAAAATATAGTAGATAAGGACGATGACGTAAAAAGTATAGAAACTGAATTTAATGTTGATGAAAATGAAAGATTTATTTTATCACTTAAAAATTAAAAAGAAAATAAGAAAGTGATGAAAAATTAAATAAATCATGCATCTCAATTATATAAGTTAAAGGAAAAAGAATTTACCGAATAATAAAAATCTATATTATAAATGAAAAACGGTTATTGTTTTATCAAATTCGTGAGATATGGCCAAGAGCATCTCAAACTAATTTATTTATCAAACGACCACAAACGAATATGTTACAAAGACTTTCAAAGTAATAAATTCAAAGAATTTTAAATAGCAGATATTATAAAAATAATCAGTTAAAAAACAAATAATATAGATTAGATTTAATCTTTCAAAAGTTAAAACAAACTTTCATTCAATCAAAAAAAAAATTTAGTTTAAATTTAGACTAACTATAAAATATTTACTTTTATGAGTTCCAACATTAATAAGATCGACAATTTCATTTAAAATATATTGAACATCTAAAAAATTATAATTTGATTTTTAAATAATCTATAATACAACCTAATATGATTTGATATTTTAATATGAATTTTAAAATATTCAAATATCATTAAAATCAGATGTAATATAATTATAAACATGCTTATCTACATCAAATTCCAAATAATAATCATAATAAAAATTATGATTCATAATATACTCTTAAATACTTGGAGAATATTATTAAAAATCAGGGACTTCCATTAAACTAGGTTGTTAAATGTCTAAATCCAAAGTATCAGCATATTCCTTCAACTACCTTATAATTCAATATTAACAATAATAATAATAATGATAAATATAAGCTAAATAATAAACATGTTTAAGAAATAATATAAAAATAAGATAAAATAATACCTATAAATAAACTAATCAATATGACATGGCAACAAATTCCTATAAACCCATTAAGTACTCTCCTAACTAAACCGTTCGCTCTATTAAGATTCTTAAACAATTTTCTAAACCTTTTCAACTAAATCAGCCATATCCCTATCAACCTCAACATAATGGAGTCCATCCTTCATATCTTAATGAAACCATTACATATTATCACTTTGACTCTTGACCATTACCCCATTCTATAACAATTTCTACTTAACTCCCGGGAAAGTAGTAGTACAACCATCTACTAATAATTATGATTACCAAATCATTAGTTCTTTTTAAGGAATGAAATTAAGATTGTAATGGAATGAAAGTTTGTTCGAGGTATTTAGTGATTCTTATGTGGTTGTGTATTGAATATCAAACAGGGAAGGATTTTATTAATATGTTGTGTATAGTTTGTAACGAGGAAATGCTTTACAATCACGCAGTTTGTCTTACATTAGACAGTCGCTAAATTTACCTCTCCACATTAGTTTACGGATTTTACTATAATATGGATATTCATTTATACCTATTTAACATTATTATTTCTAATTATTATACAATATTTTTATATTTTAAAATTTTATATATTTTAATCTTATTATATTTTTTTATATAATTTAATTATTAATTGAATTAATATATATCAAATAAAAATATAATTCCTAAAGTTATACAACAATTTTTTAATCAAATTTGATTAATTAATTATTAAATAAAAGAGCAATAATTTTATGATAATTAAATTTGATAAATTAATTATAGAATTAATGATAAGTAAATCTATATATAAATAATTATAAAATAAATATATTAGAATTACGAAAATATTAATTTTAACTTTATATCAATATTATATTCAATTAAATTAATAATAAAATAAGCAAATTTTACCTTCCATGAAAATTCTGATCCACTACCCCCAGCCCAACCAATAATCATTCATCTTATAATTGATACCTAAACCAATAGTATAATCATCAACAGTATAAAATACATTTTCAAGCCCTTTATCCTTACTAATAGTAAAGACTGGAGGGAATTACTTATTCTTTATCTTTTCTGTTAAACTATTCATTTTAAATAATCCGTCCTCCATCACAAACAAAAATGTAGTATTCTTTATTTTAAATTTCTTCAATATCTTCTTAATGTTATTTGCTATAATTTATGATCTGAACAGAAAAGTGTGCAAGTTTCTAGTGTATCCTTCTTATTCTGTTTGATAACTATTTTCGAAAAGGGAAGGATCTAAGTTCCAATAAAGTTTGTTTTCTATTATTTCAAATCTTATTATGAATTGCCCATCGTATAATTTTTAGTCCAGTTGTTTGAAGTCCCAATATGTTAGTTTTGATAAGTATTCAGAGTCAAAATTCCTTATTATTTATGTTATGTTTTATATTAGTAGAACGTTGTAAAAGCAATAAGGAAGATTTAAATACATCTATTATTTTTTTCTTGCTTATTTATATTAATATTATTTTTATATTCACTTATTTATCATATTTTTACTTATTTTTATTTTATCTTTTAAAAATTTATTATTTAATTAATTTATTATATATAATCATTTAATTTAATACTTTAATGATATTTAAATTTAAAAAAAAAACAAAAATAATTATTTAAAATTTATTAATTAAAGGAAAAATCAATTATTTTTTTTCAAATTTTTAATAATTTTAAGTACAAAAATTTGAAGATTTAATAGATAAGTTATAAAATCTTGGATTTAAAATAATTTAAAAATAAGATGATATTTATTTAAAAGAATAAAATTATGAATATAAAATTTAAATATATATTGAAAATATGATTGAATAAGGTTAAATAATTGAATTTATTGAATTATCAAGCAATATATTTTAAAGTAATTGTATATTTAGCAATAAATTTTAATTAAATTGTCTTTAACAAATTTTAAGCGTTCAAAAAAGTTTTTAGGAATTTTAAAATAAATTCAATTTAAAATAAGCTTATAAAATAAGTTTGAATATCATAAGAAATATAATTGAAAAGAAAGATAGTGATTAATAAGAATTAAAGGATTTAATATTTTTAGTTAATAATAATTTATTTTCTTTTTAAAACCCTATTTTAAAAGATTTTATCTATTATTAGTAAATGATTTAAATATTAAAGCAAATAAATCAGTTATAATTTGAAAATACTTTCTAGGTATTATTATTGAAAAATTTAAGAATAATAATCAAGAAATAGATTTCATAAGTTTATTTAAATTTTTCTAATAATAAATTAATATAATTGAATGTACTTCTTTAAATACAGATCAATAGAAAAATATTGTAAAATACTTAGAATTTACTATCAATTAATGTGAGATAATTTAAGGTACAATTATATTTATTATTCAAGATCTTTTAATTTTATTTAAATTAATATAAGTTTAATTAAATAGTCAATATCAGATTAAATCATAAGGTAGATCTAAATTTTATATTATTTAGCAATTATTATGAATTAAATCGATAATTTAGCTAATAAAAAAGATATTTTTAATTAAAAATTAGATTATAATAATATTAGAGAATTAATTTAAATTTATCATCAATTTTAAAAAAAAAGTTTAGAAAAATTAATTTTTTAGTAAGTTATAAGTTATTTTTAATCTAATGAATCCAAATAATAAATTTCTAATTAATTGTAAATTTTTTATTATTTAACACTTATTAAACTTAGAAATTAATAAATTAATAAATTAATTTAATAAAAATTTGAAAAATTTGATTAAATTATTATTTCATAATTAAACAATTATATAAAATTTTTATAAAATAATGAAAAAAAAGAAACAATATAAAAGTCTTAAAGCATATAAAATTTAAAAAAAAATATTAACATTTTATGGTATATTTTGTATTAAAAGAATTTTTTCATAAAATCACAATAAAAAATGTTTGAAATAATTATCACATTTAATAAAATAATTAAAATAATTGTAAAATATTGATATAAAAAATAATTAATATATTTATTATATTTTATTTTTAGTAATTAAGAAATTAAATTGTATTCATAAATGAATTTTATTTTACAAAAATTATTTAAGTAATTAATTTTAATTAAAAAATAGATTAACTACATGATATAATAAATTAAAAAATATCATAAAGAAATTAATTTAAATTTAATAGATTTAAATATTTTTAATATTTACAGAAAACATCTTGATGATTTACAAATAAATTTCTTAAAAATTAAAGATGAATTTGTAAACATGAATGAAAATATAATAAAAAAGTTCGATGAATACGATTTTAGAAATATTAGTGTAAGCTTAGAAACATAATCTAAAATATATAAAGTATTTTTGACAGTTGTTTTGAATAGAATAGATATAAAAAATACATTGTCATAAGATATTATAATATAAAATTCCTAATAAATTAAAAATAAAGAATTTAAATTAATATTAATCAATCAAAATGATATCTAGAAATTTTAAAATGAGTATTTTAATAATAGGAATATCATAAGTTATAATTTATAAAAAAACTAAAATATGATAGAAAGTATTCTTAAAATAAATTATAATGTAAATTTCAATGATTTAATTTGAAAAAAAAATATAATAGAAATAGTTATAAGAATTAATATTTTTTATTACTAGTTAAAATATGTAAAAGCTTATAATATTAATAATATTAATAATATATATAAAATAAATAATAATAAAAATGTTAAAATATTAATAATACTAAAAATATTAATAATGTTAAAAATATTAATAATATTAGTAATAAAATAGAGAATAATAATGATAATAATAAGATAGGTATAAAATAACTAAATAATAGTATAATAATTGTCATTTAACCATAAGTTCATTATCCAACATATTATTATTACTATTTTCATTAATATATGTATTATTATTATTATCGTCAATCCACTTAACCCTCTTGCCAGCTTCCCACAATGCCTTTTTACAATAGCCCTTAGCACTAGTATAATATCCAACTCCATGCTACTTACCATCAAACCATTCACCATCAAATTTCCTTCCATCTGGCCATATAAAAACGCCTTTGCCTTATTTTTTATCATCCACATATTCTCCCTTTCATTTAATAATATTTAATTACGATATATTTCCTGCCATCTGGCCATGAAAATTCTCCTTTCCCATGCATCATATTGTTCCTCCATGTCCCTTGATATGTTCTTTCATCCGACCATGTGTAATCTCCATACCCTTCAATTCTATTTTGAATAAATTATCCGCTGTATTGGTTACCATCTATCCATTTGAAAAGTCCATATCCTTCTTTTTTCCCATCGATATAATCTCCGATATATTTTGAACCGTCTGGCCAACTTTTTTTTTATTTTATTTTATTTATTCAAAATTTATTATATTATATATTTAGAAATATATTTATTTATCTTATAAATAAATTCAAATTAATATTGCTATTGTTTAATTAATTTTATCAATATTTTTATATATATAACTGAATCTGAATATGATATAAATATATTAAATTAATATTAAAGATCTATATAAATTTACGATATAAAATAATAATAATAAAAATAATAACAAGAATATTATGAATAAAAAGGATAATAAAATGTTAATAAAATGAATAAAATGATATTAAATATCTAAAATAATTATTATACTTTTCCTCACCAACTCCCTATTATTTATCCTCAACCCAAAAACCAATATAACTAGCCCCATCAGTATGATTATACTTTCCTTTGCCATGAGCCATATCATTAAGAAACTCTCCTTAATAAACATCTCCATCTGCATGAATTAACCTTCCATAACCATGTGCTTTATTTTCTTTCCAATAACCTTCATAAATGCTTCCATCCATCCAAATCTACATTCCCCTTCCCTCCTTCATCCCATTCTTCCAATGTCCTTTATAAACGCTCTTATTTATAAATTCAAAAGGACCTTCTAATATTGAATCTGCTACTTCATATTCTTCTTTATCGTAAATAAATTCACCTATTTCGTTTAATTTCTTTTAGGTTACTGGATTATGGTTTTCTCGATCTTATGGCAGAAATTGGCCTAGCAAAGGGTTTGGTTTATGGGATAATACTTTATTTGATTAGTTTTCTTCTTATTCTTCTTTTATTAATGTTCTATAATCTTCCATTTATTTTTCAAGTTAAACTCTGTCATCTGAGCAACATTAATTTCCCATTTTTAAATAACTTTTTTAAGATATATAATATTATATTTTATTATATTTATTTATATTCGAAATTAAAATCCATAGCTATTTTTATATATTTTTTTTGTTTAATTCACTATTTTATTTATTTTAACAATTAATTATAATTTATTAAAGATTTTTAATAATCATATTTTCAATTTTATTATAAGATTTCTTCATCACTGAAAATTATTTTATCACTTTTATCTAAAACAATCGGTGGATATTTACCTTCTTATTTTTTTAATAAATATTATTTAAAAGCATCACTTTATTTTAACTTTTTAAGCTCGTTTTCTGTTTTTATTTTTTTTTCTTCTTTATATTGTTTAATAGTAATTTTACTACTAAAACTTATTGGTTTCTATTTATTTTATTTATTTTTATATTAATGAATTATTATAATAATAATTAAGAACAATAATATAAGAATTAGGAAAAATACAACTTGTTAAATTTAATTATCATATCTAGTTTATCTCTATTTATTAATTATATAAATATTATTTACTTTTATTAGGAAAAACAAATACAATGTTTATTCTTCTATATATTCATACATTATTTCCAAATAATGAATTATTACAGCAATAACAATTATAAAATAAAATAGTTTTGAGTTTAAAATTTTTTGGTATTGCATAAAAATTAAATATAAATTCAAATATAATATAGATTATTACTACAAAATGTTTATAAATTATTATAAGGTTTAATTCTTAGAATATTATCGAAATAAAAATAATTAATTAATAAATAATTTAATAATAAAATTATATTTCGTAAAAAAAAAAAAAAAAAAAAAATAATAAAATTATGATTTATGTTAATGATAATAAAAAGGAAATTATAAGCATATTAATATGTAATAGATTATCATATATATATTATATTTTAAAGAAATTTAAAAACGACTAACATATATTTTGTTTGTAAATAATTCTGTAAATAGAAACGTATTCTAATGCTTCAAAAATATTTTTATATTATTCTATCACAAATTTCAAACTAATTAATATAAATTTGCCCACTAAATTTTAAGAAATTTTGAAAAACTTAAATAATTTTTGATCATAAGAATGGACCACGTTATAAAATAAGCTATATAATATAGCAGTTCTATATCTTAATTTAAATAACATATTTCTATATTTAGAGTACTTATAAAAGTTTATTTAAGATTTGAATTTAAATATAATAAAGTATAAAATAAAGAATAGAATGGGGAACGTATGTGAAGGTGACCGAACAGTTTAAGGAGAAAACACAAACGAAGGGATGATAACAGACCTATAAAAATCAAAAAACAATGGAAATACAGACACTATAATTAAACAAGAGCCATAAAATATATTAACAGATCAATAAATAATCCAAGTAGAAACAGAAGAATAACTAGTTGTAAATGGAAAATACATAGATGATTTTAACATTGTAGATAAATTGAATGAGTAAATGAATAATATATGGACTAGATAAGTATAAAGTAGAGATGAAAAGATTGAGATGAAGTTCTTTTAATATAATGATGATAAAAGTGTGTATATTGGAGAATGGAGAGGTAATTAAAGGGAAGGTAATGGGATTTATATTTTGGATGATGGTTCTAAGATATACAAAGGTTAGTGGGTTGCTGATAAGAGGAATGGAAAGGGTATTGAAATATTATAAACTGGAGATTATTATGAGGGTGAGTGGAAAGATGATTTATATGAAGGAAATGGAAAGTTAGTTTAGAACGATGTCATAAGTCTTGGTACTTATTATTAAGGCATGAAGCATGGAAATTTTAGGGAAAGGTAATACATTATTATTATTATTCTAATAATCATCAAATAATTATATAAGATATCAATAATAAATAAATTATCATAAAAATATTAATAATAATACGACATTAAAAAGAATAAAAAAAAGTATAATACATAGCAAAAATGAATAATAATATATTAAAATATAGAATATAAGGTTGGGAATTTTTTATAGGTGAATACAAATCTAACAAAAAAGTAGCTGGACGTCAAGAATTTGGTAATGGTGATGTATACGAAGGAGATTTTGATAACGAAGAATTCTGTGGTTATGGTATAATGAAATGGAAGGAAGATAACAGTGAATATAAAGGAGAATTCAAGAACAGCAATATGCATGGAACTGGAATCTTTACTTGGGCAGATGGCAAATCTTATCAAGGATAATACTTTGAAGGGGTTAAATAAGGTAAAGGAAAAATGACATGGCCTGATGGCAAGTAATATGATGGAGAGTGGAAGTTTGGAAAAATGCATGGAATTGGAAGGTATACAGATACTAAGGGTAAGAGTGGAGTTTATGTATGGGAAGAGGGAGCTAGGAAGGCCAAATATGAAGAACCAAAGTCATGATTCATTTAAATATAATTTATATATTTTTTATTATACTTTTTTTATATTTATAATATAAATATACTAATTATCATATTTACATATTATCATATTATCATATTATCATCATATATTAATTAAAGTAGTATTATTACTTTTTTATTATAATGGATTATTATTTTTATTATAATCTATCAATTCTAATTTAGGGGGCTTCATAAGTTCTCTTCATCAGTTTGAAAGGTTAATTTGGCTTTTTTGGATGAAATAAATGAGATAAATTTGTTACTATTTTGTTTCTAAATATTTTATTTTGAAGGTTTTGTTTTTTTATCATTATTTTTGTTTTACTCGTAAAATAACTCCTATTTTTAAATATTTATGATTTTTTAATACTTCTAAAAATAAATGATTTTATTTTAGATATTTTGAATCTTTTTAAAGACTAAAGTTAATTGAATCGGAGTTTTTTCTTGAACTTTAAGTACTGAAATTAAATTCAACAGATTTTTTATTTTTTTTTTTGTTTCTTATTATAACAAATATTATATATAAAACTATTGAAAGTCCAAAAATAACAACTAATATTATAAAAGAATTTTTACCAAAAACTAAAAGAATGATTTAACTTTATTAATTTATAATTTTATTTTCGTTCATTATTTTTCAACAATTTTAATTAAAAAAAAATCAATTTATAAATATATAAATATATCATATTTATTTTTATTCTATAAACTTATTAATTTGACAGCTTGTTTTTAATCAAATAAATAAATATTTATAATCATTTAATATAAAATATGTTTAATATTTAAAATATTTTTTTAAATTATATTTATAACAATTTAAAAATCAAATTTGAGTTTATTTAAACTTTATAATATTATTTTTTTTATTTTTATTATTAAGTTTAAAATACTTTTCTTTTTAATAATTACTTGATTAACTTCTTTAGAAATAAATTTTATTAGATTAAATTTGATTTTTAATTATATTTTGCAAATTCGTGGTGTTTGATTTTTCAATTTGATTTATATATGAAGATTAAAATGTATTATTTTTAGATTATTATTTATTTAATTAATTAGTATGTAAATTAATATTAAAAATTTTTGATGATGAAGTTTAATTGATTTTTTAATTTTATAAAAATTTTGATTTATCTTAACTTTTAATAAATAATTTTTCTTAATTTTTTGTCAATTATTCATAACTTGAAAATCTTTATGTAGATATTTAATAATTATCTCTTGAAAAATTTTTATTTTTATTGTTATTATAATCTTATGATATCAAATTATAAAATGCATTTTATTTTAAAACATAATTATTTTTAATTTTCTCTTCTTAATTCAGACTTCATTAAGTTTATAATAAACTATTTTAAATGATATTTTAATGGAGTTTACTTAAATTCATTATTTAATTTATTTTATTCATTTATTATTTATTAGATTTTATTTAGTTTTTTAATATTGTATTTTAAACATGATTTCAATTTTTAACTGATTTTAATTTGACTATAATTTATTTTTCTTTTTAATTCTATTGTTCAGAAATAGTTTTATTACATATTAAATCTTCTTTATATTACTTTTCTATTTCTATTTCTTTATTTTAATTTTATATAAAATCTTATTAAATTTATTGTTTATTTCCTTTTTAAAAATCTTAATTTTCTTAGATATTTTATTTGATTTTACTAAAATTTTTTATTTTTAGTAATTTATTAATTTATTCACTTTTTATTCTATTAGCAATAATTACTTTTTTAATAATATTATCTCTTTTTATAATTAAAG
>Ga0315908_10001016_pt1 | contig 21628 bp, 10 predicted proteins | sample LakEriMetagenome_12_FD_203520 | JGI IMG/M metagenome (GOLD analysis project Ga0315908, IMG submission 203520) | Freshwater fungal communities from buoy surface, Lake Erie, Ohio, United States - Buoy 4 MA124 | ecosystem: Environmental > Aquatic > Freshwater > Lake > Lake biofilm | place: USA...
TTATAGTTCCTTAATTCTTAGCTCCTTCTCCTATCAATCTCTCTTCATCTGTAAATGAAACTACTGAAGGAGTTATTCTATTTCCTAATTCATTTGGAATTATTTCTACGTGTCCATTTTTGTAAATACCCACACAAGAGTAAGTTGTTCCCAAATCTATTCCAATAACAGGGCATTCTACTCTCTTGTTATCTTCACAAACACTCAAACTTAACAACAAGCTTAATACTAAAATTAACATCTGATTCTATTTCATTTCTAGATTTTATTGTTTATTTTTATATATTTTTTCTCAATTATAATTTATAATACACGTGTTAATTCTTTAATAATATTTTTTTATTATATATATTTAATATATTCTATTTATTATATAATTTTAACTACTTAAAAAATTATTTTAATCAATATTTGTTATTATATTTTATTATATTAATAATTTTTAATATTTTTTAATTCGATAAATTTTTTAATTAAACAAAGAAAAATTCTTTAATAATTAATATATTATATTTTCATTTCTGTTAAAACTAGATGTTTTTTTTATTTCCAAAACATATTTGATAACAATTATTAAGTATTTTTTATAATTAGTATTATTTTTTATAATTATTTGAAGATTTAATATTTAAATATTAAATTTAATTTGAATCCTATTTTATTAATAATTATTATCTGCTAAAAATAATAGAATCCTTTAAATATTTAATAATTTATACATTGACATTCAAAAATTAATTTTTTTATTGATCTTAAGATTTCTTTTTTGAAAATCTTTCATAAGTGGTTTTATTTTGAAAAAGATTTTGTATTTAAATTATACATAAAAATCTAAAATTAATGATAGAATATTACGATATAGGAAAAATTAGAAACATAGAAATAATTAATAATATTATTGAGATAATTATTTTTATTTTATAGATTATTTGAGTGTAATCATAATAATTTTTAAAAGGGTTAAAATTAAAATCAAAATCTGAAATGTGAAAGGTGATAAAGATAATTAAAAAAAGGACATAAAAGAAATTGGTAAAAAGATAGAGAATGAATACAAAATGGTTTTTGGCTCCTATACAATTATTTATCCATGGACAATGGTGATCATATACTTAAACGCATTTTTAACAAATCTGGCAATGTTTGCTTCTTTTTGGTTTTAAAATCTAACAAATTGAACATATTTACTCAATTTTATTAGATAAAAGTAACTAAAGCAAGTTATTATTATTATTTTAATTACTCTTAATTAGATATCCTGGATCTTTTAACCAATTTATTAAGAATAATAAAATATTGATTATCATTATTGAGCTATATTAATATATCCAAATTTTACGATTAACAAATGGAACAATAAAAATTAAAATAGTTAAATTATATAATAAAAAATAGATAATAAACCAGTACAAAAATTACCTTTAATTTTATTTTAATTTTATTTTTTCTTAAGAACAATAAAATTATACAAAATTTTTTTTTTTTAAGATTTTAATAAGACTTTAATTGTTTAGTTCTAAAGCCATTTGATAAGCTGTTTTTCCTTACTTATTTTTAAGATTTATATCGATTCCCTTATTAAGTAGTTTTTTAACAATAGAATTATTTGCAGCAGCAGTAGCTAAGTGCAAAGCAGTCATTAAATTAGTTTTGTCTTGATTATTTATATTGATATAATCATATTTCAATAAATATTCTACACAATTTTCAGATCCCAAATAACTTGCCCATTAAAGAGGAGTACTACCTTTACAATCATAGCTATTTATATTTATCTTCAATTCTATAAAATAAACTAAACTCACAACATTATTTCCTTAAGCTGCCATATGAAGAACATTCATTCCTTCATAATTTGTCATCTTTATATCGCTGCCATGTTCTATTAAATATTCTGTTATTTCCTAATTTATTTTTAATATTGATATGAATGTTTAGTTTTATACTATATAAATAATAAAATTTACAATGTTTCCTCTGAAACTTGAAAAGTGAATAGGAGTGTATCCTTAATAGTTTCTTAGATTAATCCAATTTTAAATTATATATTTTGCATTATTTTTCTAATTATTTTAAATATTATAATATTCAATAACATGATTAATAACAAATTTTAATAAATTTAATTGATTATTCAAACTAAAAATATGAATAAGATTAAAGTCTCATTTATCATGTACATTTTCTAGAATTATTCAGTCATTATTATAAATATTTTCTTAGATAAAATTAACAAATTAATTAAAATCACTTTGGTAAGCTAAAAAAATCAATTTTTATTCTTTACTTTCTTAATACTACTAATCAATCTTTTCTACTTCAAATATTTCTTTATTTGAATTGACAATTTAATTTTACTAATATGAAGATTCTTTTTCCATTTATTTTCTATTCTATTTAAGACTATAATTTCTATTATAGCTAAAAAATACTTTTCATATTTTATATTAATAATCTATTATTTTCAATATTATATAACTAGATTTTAATATTAAATTTTATATTAAATATGATCATAAAAATATCCATTTATTTAATGAAAAAGCTGCTAATTTTCTAACCATTCTTTTTTTATGATTTTTAAAACTTTTTATTATATTTATTATCTTTATTATAATAATATTAAATACCTTATTTTAATTAGGTCCAATATCATAGTTTTAAAAAATATCAGCAGAAATTTGTAAACAATTTAAATATATTAAACAATCTTCTAATTTTTAAATCTAAAAATTTATAAACCCTTCTTCTAAATAAATTAATATTTATTTAGACATCTGTTTAATTTTTTGTATTTATTGCTAATGTTTAAAAAAATTATTTAAAAGATTAATAGATTATATCTAAAAATAATGTTTATGTTAATTACATAAAGAAAATATTCTTTTGATTATAATCCTTAAAATAATATCTCTAGTATATTTTCTATATTTGATTTTAAATTTTAAAAAGGTGTATTTATTATTATCAGAAGATAAATTATTTTCAAATTTAAATTTTCACTTTAATTATATATTTCTGTCATTTTTTTATATAATAAGTTTTAAAATATATTTAATTTAGATTTATTGTGACTTAAAAATTTGTTTTATTTATATATTCTATTAATGTATTACGAACAAACACTTATTTTATCTTAATTTAATTGTAGATATTCAAGTATTATATTTAATGATATGTCACTATCAATATAAATTAATATATTAATTAATTAATGGCTTAATTTTTAATCTTCTTTTATATAAAATAAATAATGATTTATTTCTTATTTTAGCTATAATTATTCATTGTGATTTAATCTTTTTAAAATATTTGAATTTCTTATAAATTTTATAGTAAATTTTTTTAATAAATCATTATTATTAGCGTTTAATAATTAAATAATTTTAGAATTTATTATTTATATATATTTTTAATTTTCAATTGTATTATATAAATAGACTATATTGTAAATTATTAATTTATCTATTAGAATTTCGTTATTTAATTATTTGTTTATTAAAAATTTATCAAAAATCATTTCCAACAATTAAATTTTTTTTTTTTCCGTTTCGGAAATTTATTAATTTTCTTCGTTATAATTATTGAAATCCTCTTTAATTTATTACTATTTTAAAATTGATTAAACATAAATTTTTTTAATATTTTAATAAATTAATTAATTTTCATTATCTTATTCTAATATATTATATTTGTAAATACCTTAATTTAATATTTTATAAGATAAAGATAATATATACTATATATAATCTTCTACATAATTCAGAGTAAATTCTATGAATATATCTTAAAACTAATTAAAAATTTTAAAAAATTATTTTAAAATTTTTAAACTTTATATATCATCAAATTTGATTTTATTATTAAATTATTCAAAAAAATATAATTTGAATTAGAATTGATTTAAATTAAATATTTGAATCCATTAATATAACTATTTATCATCAAAATCATCATTAATTGCTTTTAAATTTAAGTACTAGTTTTTTATTTAATTATTAATATTATCAAAAATATTTGTTTAATAAAAAACAAGATTAAAATAATCAACTGCAAATTTTTAATAATCTATATCTTTACTTTAATATAAATTTTGATAAACTATTTCATTTAAATTTTAAATATAATCAAATTTAATTTTACACGATTGATTTTTTATTAATATCATTAAAATTTTTATTGATACAGCAATATTTTTTTTTGTTTCCTAAAATATAATAATTTCTAAAATCATATCTAAAAATTATTAATTTAATAAAAAATTTTTTAGATATTTTTTATTCTAATTAAATAATATAATAAAAAATTAAAGCCAATTATTTATTTCTTATTAATCTTTAAAGTTAGTTTATGTTAAAAATAAATCAATAATTTGATTTATTATATATTAAAACAAGCTTATATTTATACAGCAAATTTTCTATTAATTATTAAATTAAAAATACTTAAAGAATATCTACAATGTAACTTTTATTTTAATGATATTCTTCCATATTTTAAATAAAAAAATTTATTATGTTAATAATTAATTTTCTTTCTTTTATAGTTTATTATTTATTTTTTATTTTTTTTATTAATTAAAATATAGTTTCTTAAAAAACAATTTTTACTTCTATTTTATCATAATCTAGAATAATTTTAGATAAATAATTCCAAATATCATTTAAAAATAAAAATTAAATTTATTCATAATCTGTATTAATTAATAATTTTTTAAATAGATTTAAAGTTGCAATTAAATTATCATCTTAAGTAGATGTAATATTATCTTTAATTATTTATTTTGAATGATTTATAAATTTAGGATGACTAAATATCTTTAAATTTAAATATTAAATTTACTTGACATATTTAATTTTCTAAATCACTACAATCAATAATATATATATCATTTGATTTTTTTTGAAATGATATTGGAAAATAGTTTTCTATTTGATTAAATAAATCTTCAATATTTTAAGAATTTAAATTAATATGTTAACTATAAACTAAATTTTCAATCATTATTAGATAGCTAAATAAGTTTCTTGGATCTTTCTCCATGTTATTTAAATTAATCACCATGTTAATAAAGTCCTATTAATTTTCAATTTTTTATTCTATCTATTAATATTTTTCGATCATAATATTAAATATTTAATAGCAATAGTTTCTTGTTGATTAAATGTGTTATGATGGATAAAACTTATCATTTTTTATTACTTTTATAAATTAATCACTCATTAAAATTAAATATTCTTTATTTTCTTAATAATTATTGAAAAATAAGTGAGTTATTTTTATGGCTTATTAAGAAACAATTTAATCTTCCAACTTCCAACAGAAATAAGAAAAAATTTATTTTATATCTTAATCACTTTCAAAATCTTTGGACATTTAAAAAATATTAGAAAAAACTTAAAAAATTAATTAATAAGATTTAATTCTGAGTTAATTATTTTCTGACGTTAAATAAATTGAAAGATTCTAAAAAAAATGAGTTTTTATATTAATTCTATTATTTGATAATTCATGACTTAATCAATTAACAAATTATTAATTATTGGTTTCAGACTCAAAATAAAATTAAAAATCAAAATTATTCATAAATTTTTAATAAAATAGATATTATATAATAAAGTGTTATAATTTTAAATGAAATTAAAAAATAATTAGGTATTAGATATTTAAAAATAAAATAAAGAAGATTTTATTTATTATGACAAATATACTATAGATGTAGCTTAGTTACCTGTGAATGATCATTTAACAAGAATAGAAGTATTAAATAAATAAAAAATTTATCATAAATATTTTTAATAATAATGTATAACATATGAAAAAATATTGAGAATTATCTCTATTATATTTATTTTAATTATAATAATGATAATATTTTTATTGTTATTTTGATAAATAATTAGCTTATAAAATAATTATGATCTAAAATATTAGTTATAAAAATAATTTTTAATTTTAAAAACAACCGTAAAATGATAAATAAAATAATTTTTATAAAAATTATTAAAGATAATAATAATATTTTAAAGTAATAATTGTAAAGTATAAAAATATAAATGAAAGTAGAATCTTAGACAATTAAATAAATTTCAAAAGATTTAAACAGAATCGAAGAAAAATTTTAATCAGAATTAAAACAGATAAAGTAGTAATGTAGTTAATAAATTACTAATTAATTATAAAAATACATTCCAACTTAATGTTAAGAAATAAGAAACTTTTCAAATTGTTTGTCATAATATTTATCAGAAATAAGTTTTGAACATTAATTTTAGGAAAAGTTTTTTTATTCACTAGAAAACAAAACAAAATAAATAGAAAATAAAATGGGATATTTGTAAATGTATCAAAATACAAATATTTAAAGTAATTACTCTACTACCAAATATGAATGAATATATTTAATAATATATATAAAATTACTTTATAATAACTCTATTTTTATTTATTTTACTATAATATAATAATAAATAAGATTAATAATTACATGAAGATTTTAATCCTTTTAACATTATCTATTATTTTAATTGTTAAAAATAGTGAGTTACAAAAAAATTTAAAAAGAAAAAAGGTTTACTAGATTTAAAATTCTAAAGAAAAGTCATTAGATACTATTGAAAGCCAATTAAAATTAAAATTGAAAAAATCTGCTCCTAGATTTAAAAAGTAAAAATAATTATTATTAATTGAAGGAATATGAAAGTAAATAAGAAATCAGAAATTGAAAGAGATGCTTCAGATAATAAATCTTAAGAAAGTGCTTCTTAACACAACTCTGAAGAAGTTTTGAATAAAAACAGTAAATATCTATTATATAATAGATAAATAAAAATAAAATATAAATAAATTTATATATTTATATAAATTAGACGTAGAATAATAAGAAAATTAATCAAGTTAAGAAAATCCAAATGAATAATCTTAACCAGAATAAGAGAGTCATGAAAAGAAAGAAGAAAATAATCATGTTGAAGAGAAGGTTTAAGAACATCACGATGAAAAGAAGGAATAAATTAATCATAATGAAGACAAGATGTAAGAAAACCATGAAGATAAAGATGATCATCATAAATCAAACAAACAAGAAGTATTTGTCCAAGAGAACAATAATAATGAAGAAAGTCATAATTAGTAATAAAAAGTGTTTAATGATAAAAATAAAGTGATTACGACTACTACAACTACAATAACCACAACTACTGTAATAAAACCTTCAACTTCAACTTCCACTCACTCTTTTAATAACTCAAACTCATCTTCTTCTCACTCTTCTTCATCCTCATCATACTCTTCTTTTGCTAATTCTTCTTCAACTTCAAGCACTAAATAACTAATTACTAAAAATACTAATAATCAAATAGTTAAATCATCATCATCATAAAACTTAACTGATAAAGAAAAAGTAAGTTCATTTTTACCAAAAATTATAAAATTAGGAGACGATGTAAATTTAACATAATTAAATATGAATTTAATGACAGAAAATAAATTCAATTAAGAGTTTGATAAATGGTAAGATTCAGACTACGTGTCAAAAATAAGTGAATACGGAAGATAAGAATTAAAAGCTAAGAGAAGTGGATTAAAGAAAGAGTATAATGTAATAAAGAATTCATTCATTAAAGATAAAGAGTTAAATGAAGAACCTATGATATATAAAGAGATATAAGGAACTTAATTTACAGATGTTTTGACTCCTGTTCAATAGACAGCTACTCAAGGATAATTGTGGAAGAACTTTAAAACCAGTCACTTTTACGATGTAGATTATAAAGGAAGAGAGGATGATAAATCTAATATCGAAATCTAGTATGACTCTTAAGGCAATACTAAGCTTTTTGAAAAAGTCATTAATAACAAGCCAGTCAAAATTCATAACACTTCAATTAAAGTTGACATCGATCCTGTTGCTGGAATTCTTGATGATATTGTCAATCCCCTTCATCCTCTTAGTATTGATAAGCAAACTGACAAGAATATCAAGTTAGATCATCAAAATAATCAATACAAGAAATAAAAGACTCTAGAAAATGTGATGGAAGATATTGATGAGTAAATTAAGTCTAACTGATCACCATTAATATCATTTAAATTCTTATATATTTCATTTATATAAACTCTCACATTTTTAATTAATAATTTTATTTAATTCTTATATTATTTTTTTTCATTTGAAACCTATTAATATTAATTATTATAATATTATTCGATGATAATTTATTATAAAAAAAAATAATTCTCCAAGAAAAGAATTATAAGATAATTAAAATATAATAAGATAGATTAAAAAATTAAAAATATTTTTACGAAGTAATTTTATAAACTTTCAATTGAAGTATGTGTTAAGTCAAAATTATTAGCATCTTTTTTTTTAATTTTTAAAAATTTTAGAGAATAAATGACCAAAAAATATTTAATAATAAAAAATTAATTTTTAATTTATATAATAATTTATAATATCTAGTTATAAAAAACAATGAGATTAGTTTTATTTAAAATATATTGTTTAATTTTAAATTAAATAAAAAGATATCTGGAACTACTTTAATAGAATTAATTAAATATATAAATTATTACTATTAGTTTAACTACATTATATTATATAAGGGCATTAAAAAAAGTTTGAAATAAATTAATAAAGTAACAGAATAAATTAATAAAGCTATTAAATTAGTTAATCGAGCTATAAAATTGATTATTTAATTTATAAAATGAAAAAATAACAAGAATAAATTTATAAATGTTTTAGATTTTATTTAATAATAATTAATATAAGGAAATTATAAATAGAAAATAAAAATAAATAGTTTATAATAATGATAATAAATGATCAAAAGTCTTCTTCAGCGTCATAAGGGTCTGAGCCTTCTTCCATTTCATTGACAATTTCCTATGCCAACTCTTCTTCGGTTTAATGATGAATAGGACTATTTTTATTTGGATGGAAATCTGGATACTGTAAACTGGAGTTAGACTGTTGATAAAGATTGAGACAGAAGTGAATTCTCTTGGAAAACTAAAGAGAAGGTTCTTCAGTAGAGTAGACATCATTCTGCTCTTTGATGATAACTTGCTAACTCTCGTGATCAATTTCGGCCTAAATAACTCCATCTCGAATCTACTTAGCAATTATGAACTCAATATCATCACTATCTTTGAGTCCCAACTTAGCACTAATATCTCTAAATGAGATGCGAGAATAACTTAGATTGATCTTCCTGAATCCCAATTTTATCACATTGATCACCAATCTCTTAATAAGATTCATATACTTGTCCTTGATGAATCTCTCTTTATATTGCTCCACCACTCTTTCAAATTCCTATACCTTCCCTTCATACACTGCTTAAGTCAGTTTGTAGTAAGGATACAGTTTATCTTTGCAGTCAGATTAAGTGAATGTTTGTTTAGAAGGTACATCCCCCATCAACATTTCCACTATAATTCCCAATTTCTGCACTTTTGTTTTAAACCCAATAGATCCTCTTTCTGGAGCCTTTCTTATGACTTATACAATTCTTTAATAACTATCTTGATATTCAAGTTAAATAGCCTTGACCCATGCAGTGTAATATAAGTACCTTAAGAACTAATGATTCTATTAAGAGGGAGGGAAGTTAGTTTTGTTGATGAATTGACTAGCCTAATCAATATTATTATGAATGAGATAAATCCTGAGAATGATGTTGATGAGAGTGGCCTGCTGAAAATGATCATTGTGAACACATGCATTACGATACGCATCCATCACTATAGTCCTACTCTACATCGTTATCTCTCCACTTCGTTCCAAAGCTAAGAAGTAGTAGTAGTACACTGTCCCTACCAAAAAGTCTACTTATCTCATGTTCTGCTTCTTTATCTCCCTAATCAACTTTTCTCCCAATTCTAATCCCTCCTTATATTCCTTCCTTACCCAAAATATCATCACCATTAAACTCAAATATATATTAATCTCAACGCTTTCCTTTATCTTACTTATTTGTTACTTTGTCAATTCATTCTTCTCTTGTTCTTCTGTCTCTTCAATATTCATTTTATTCTCCCTATTTTTATAATCTATTAATTAATCTTTTAAATCCATCCTATTGCTAAATTCATCTAATATTCTTATTAATGTATTTAAATCTATATTCTTTACATTCTTTTTTATTTATTAGCTTTATTTTGAAAATTATTTGTATTCTTTGCTTGATAAACTTTTTTCCATTAGAACTAAGTTTTATTTTATTTCAGTAAACTTAGATTACTTATTTGTTCCAACTTTCTTATCGTTTTTTTCTTATTCCATATTCTAATCAGAAATTAATATATTATTATATATTTTATAAGCTTTAATTTTATTAACCTATTTACTTTATATAATTTTATTTTTTTTGAGATGAAAGGATAAATGAATTTAAAAAACTATTTTTCACAAAGTTTGAAAAAAGAAATGAATAAAAATGATTAATTAATAAATTAAAATTAATCAGAAATAAAATAAAATTAATCAGAATAAAAAAAAATATAAACATTTGATGAAATAATGGAAGTTTAAGAAGAATAAAAAAAAAGATTGAGGAAAGTATAAATATATTCATCGGATGAAGATCATATTGAATAAGTTTAAAAAAGAAACGTATAGACTGAAATTGTGAAAAAAGAGGAAAAATAAATAATAAAAAATAATGAGAAAAAGGCGGAAAAAAGGACATTATTAAGGAATGATGAAAATATGAATAATATTAATAAGGAGACTCCGAAATTTAAATAAATAGAAGATGAGTTTAGTGATTTTACAGATCGAACTCCTTCATGGGCAGTAGGAGAAGGAATTCGAGACAAAAAAGGGAGAAGACAATGGGAAGAAGGATATGACCCAAGCAGTCTATTGATAGAAGAGAAATACTTGAAGGAAATGACTCCAACAATGAGATAATATTGGAAGATAAAGCAAAATAATTTCGACAAAATAATATTTTTTAAATTGGGAAAATTCTATGAGATATTTTATGAAGATGCAGTAATCTGTAATAAATACTTAGAGTTAAACTGGATGGCTAGGAAGATGCATGTAGGATTCCCTGAAAAAGGATTAGACAAATATGCAAGCATGTTGGTGTCTATGGGTTTCAAGGTTGCAATTGTGGAACAGATGGAGACCCCTTAACAGATGAATTAAAGAATCAAGCAACAGTCCAACAAGGATAAAACTGTCTCCAGATAAGTTGTAGAAATACTCACTAAAGGTACTCATAATCCTTATCAAATCTATCAAAATCAAGATCACAATCATGATCACAATTAACACTTGTCAACCTTAATCATGGATAATAAGTATCTCATCTCTATTAGGTAATCAGATTATAATTTAGCCCTTGTTTTACTTGAATGTTCTACTGATCAATTAATTCTTGTTTATTTGCAAAACGATAAATATTTAGAACAGTTTAAAACTATTGTTTAATAATTTAGACCTATAGAAGTATTAATAAATAGTTAAAATGTTAGTAAAGATATGTGGCACATCTTAAAAAATAGTAGTTGGCAACCTGTAATTTCATAATAAGGTAATGAGAATTTAGAGTGGCATTATGGAGTAGGAAGAAAGATTTTAAAGGAAGAATGGAAACAAGATGAAGAATAATAAAGAATAGTAAGTAAATATTTGGAGAATGTATGTATGATGGAGAGTGTAAGTGGTTTAATGAGCTACCTGAAGGGAATTATGTTGAAAGAGAAGATAGTGAGTCTTGGAGTATTAATAGATTACGACTACAATAATACTTAATAGTATATGATATTAGATAGTTAAAGTATTTAGCATCTAGAGTTGCTTGAATCTGAACTCAAGACTGAAAAAGAACCTTATAAAGGATCAGTCTATGAATTTATAAATAGGTGTTCAACACCTATGGGTAGTAGACTTATCAAAAGATGGTTGTTAGCACCTCTCTATAATATCACCAAAATCAACATTAGGTAAATATAATCATATCTTTATTATATTTTTATTTATTATTATATATATTTATTAATAAATTATTTAATTTTAAATAGAATAAATATAATAATAATTATTATTATTATTTTATAATCAATAATGAGTTTACAAATTAAAATATAAAATTATATACTAATAATTCTATATAAATAGATAATTATAAAATTAATAAAAATTTTATCATATTATTAATATAATTGTGATTATTATCAGACTAGACTCCGTGAGTTTCTTGAATGTTCACTAACACTCAAGAGACAGTTTTAGACAAGCGATGAGAAGTAGTATTGATTTGGAAAGATTAACAAGCATGATGTATTAACAAAATATAAAGAATAAAGAGGCAGTTTATTTTGAAGACTAAACTTCAAAGAATATCAGATTATTTCATTAATTGATTAATTAATATCTTTTTGTATATTAGAAACTGATGTAACTAAAAAAAGATTTAGAACCTATTACAGACCTTAGAATCAACCAGTTATTAAATTAGCTGCTACCTGATATTCCTTCTCACATTGCTCACTTCTAATCATCTATTTAAGTTATTAATCATAAAGAAGATAAAAAATTACTCTATATTCCTGTTATCAAAGATCATGAAGTTTAATAACAAATCATTAATATATAGTAACAGTTAGAACAATACTTATAATAATAAAGAGCTTTTTTTAATAATTCTAATATTTAATATGTTTCTGTCAAATATAAGTATGAATTAGAGATACCAGAAGCCTTAGTTTTAAAAGATAAAAAACCAAAAGATTTTGAACTTACTAGTTAAAAATAAGGATATCAAAGATTCCACACTAATTTTATTAAAAGAAAAATAGAAGAGATAGAAGAACTAGAGGAAAAAAAAGAGAAAGAGGCAAAAGAGTTTATGAGTGGATTATTTAGATAATTTTATGAATTATATAAGATATGGAACTAGTTTATGATGATAATATCTGAAATAGATTGTCTGTGTAGTTTAAGTGTTGTAGGATTTGAGAATGATTAGATGGTTAGGGCAGAATTAAGAGAGAAAGGGGGGGGGGAGATGAAGATAATTGGGATGGTGCATTGTGTGTTGAAGGGGATGAAGAAGGTAATTGAGAATAGTTTAGAATTAGAGAAAGATAAAAGGACAGTGATAATAACAGGGCCGAATATGGGAGGTAAGTCAACACTTTTAAGAACAGTGTCAATAATAGTTATCTTAGCATAGATGGGATGTTATGTTCCAGCTAGGAGTGCTCAATTGAGTCTAGTGGATAGAATCTTCACTCGATTAGGAGCTAGTGATAAACTCATGGAAGGTAAGAGTACCTTTTATATTGAAATGGAGGAAACTCTCTCTCTCATCAATCAAGCCACATCTCACTCTCTTGCTATCATTGATGAACTTGGAAGAGGTACTTCTACCTTTGATGGAATTTCTATTGCACACTCATGTCTCCATTATATACTTAACACAATCAAATGCATCTCTTTCTTCAGTACTCACTATCATACTATTCTTCATCACTTCCAGCATCATCCAAACGTCTTATTTTAAACCATGGCTTATTCCTTCTATAATTCCACCATTTTACATCTTTATAAACTCATTCACGGATAAACTACCTCTTCTTTTGGAATCGATGTTGCTAAAGTATATCATCAATATATATCATTATCATTATCATCATTATCATCATTAATTAAAGATAGCAGGAATTAATTAAACAATTCTTGACAAGAGCAAAATTATATCTTAATAATTTTAGAAAAGAATTAATTTATATGAGGAGAAAGAAAAATTAAAGAATATAATTGAAGAGTTAAAATGAAAAAATATTGATGTATTAAATATATTAATATATTGATTATATTGATGTAATGTATAAGTCGATATAATAGTATAAGTTGATATAATTATAAGCTGATATAATATAAATTTCATGATTATTAAGCATACTTGAGAACCCATTGATGAGCGGTGGAGAGGAAGAGAGAATGGTCTTATTAGAACTATTATGCAATGACTTCCTCGACGGGAGTGTCTAATTAAGGATAGATCATCATAGAGAGGATAGATTGGACAATAGATTGAATCCTCTTGACAGGAGACCAATCCTTAGCGTAGATGTCTTTACATATAATGCCAGATTCCTTATTGACGTTGGGATGATAAATCTTAGTAAGAAACTTTGCCTCAGGTGCCTTAAATGGATACTCCTAAGGGATTTTTATTTCCAGCATAAACACTCCCTCCGTGTAAGCACTTTCCTTATCACCTTCAATCCTCACTTTCCACTCATAAAGATTATTCTCTCCGCACTCAACACTCACTCCCTTTTATTTTAAATCTTAATCACTTTATAACTAACCCAATTCTTACTATAATCTCTTTTACATTTCTAATATTATACAATAATTATTATATATATTTATTCTTTTATATTCTTATATATTTTTATTAATATATTTTATAATTATTTATAAATCAGTTTTATCTTTAAAATAATTCACTTTCTATTTTTATTAAGTATTATTTATGGCTTTTATAACATTTAGTTTCTAATTATTAAACATTTATTTTTAAATTTTAATTTGAATCTATTATTTTTTATAAAAAATTTTTTTTAACATCTTTTCAGAATAATTTGTATTTTAAAGTTTTACAATATTTTTAATTTGATTAGTTAATTTGTTTTAAAAATTTTATAATATTATATAATATAAATAAATATAAAAATCATTTATTTAGATGAAAATATATTTATTAAGAACCATTTATTATTTGGAAAAATATATTTTATAATTAAAAATAAATATAAAAAATTAAATAAATAAAAAAACATAGATTTATATAAAATTTGCACTTATTTATTTAAAAAATTTTAGACTATTTAATAAAAATGTCTTTTTAAAGTTTTGAAAATAATTATTAAAAAGATTATTTAAAAGTATAATATAAAGAGGAGATTAAATTAATTATAAATAAATTTGAAACTTTGAAAGAATTACAAATGAAACTATATTATAAATTTAATTTAAAAGATTATACATTTACACTAAAATACTTAGATAAAGAGAACGAAAAAATACTGATAGAAGATGATGAAGATTTAGCTATATTTTAAAAACTAAAAATTTTGAAATTAATTTTAGAGGATAAAATTAATAAATTGGAATCTTAAACAGATCTTCCAAATATTTCTCTTAGTAAAGTAGTTCAATCAGCTCATATTTTTGGAGCTGTTAAAAATGTAATTCCATAATCAATACCATATGAAAAAGTTAGATTTAAGTATCAAGCTAAAATTTTTGAAATAAACAAAAAAGAAGAGGAGTAAGGAGTGGACAATGAAGCATTTTTTAAATATTATAATATTAAAAACACAGGGCAATTGTAATTTCCTGAGAGTACAGTATTAAAGTAAAAATAACAATAATAAAATAATAATGATAAAAATTTAAATAGTAATTAAATAATATAATAATAATAATAATAAAGATGTGTGGATGGATAGAATGAACATATGTATTATGAAGTGGGATAGATAAAGTCAAATGAGAAGAAGAAAATGAAGATAGAAGTAAAAAAGGATAAGAGTAGGAAAATGATTAGTAGCTGGAGACTGTGTTATGAAGAAGATAATGGATCTGAGTCTAATTTTCCTCTTAATTTCAAATATTTTGGACCCAGAATCTCTATCCAGCTCAATAATCATATATAATGATAAATAATTAATTATTATTCCTTATTCTAGTATAGTAATTATATTATCATCTAATTCATTTCTTTTCCGATTTCTTTCCACTTTTTTTTGGAGTTTTCTTCGCACTTTATTTAGGAGTTTAAAGTTCCTTTCTGTCACTTTATTTAATAACTTATTCTACTTTCTTTGAACTTTATTTAGGAGTTTTAACTTCCTTCTTCTTAGCTGAAGTAGTTCTTTTGCTATCTTTTTTCTCACTCTATTTAGGAGTTTATTATTTTTTAGCACTAATTTATTTGGCAGGAGTATCTATTTTCTTTTCTATTTTTTTCTCGACCTTACTAGCTGATTGCTTTTTCTTTTCTGATGTTTGTTCTTTGGCCATTTTAATTATAATATACTGAAAATATTTTTATTCATTTATACCTTATATTTATACCAATCTATAATTTGATTGGATCTTTATTATTTTCTAGAATAATAAGGATTTAATACATATTCTATTTAATTTACATTATATTATTTAACTCACAATCCTTTTCTTTTTCACAATTTTATATTAATTTTTCTTATAATAAATACTAATATAAAATTTATTTAATAAGAATTAATCTTTATTCATTTATAATCTTATTTTTTTCATTTCTATTCGAAAATTTATTTTATTTAATTTTTATTAAAAACAATTAAATTCATTTATATATTTATTAATCTTATATTTTTTGCTTAATTTAATTTTTAAATATTTATTATTAATATTCTTTATAATTAAAAAGATATATATTAGAATTTTTTAATTTTTTCTTAAATTTTTTTGAGTTTTTAGATTTAGCTTTATAATTATAATTAAATTATAGTAATATGTGAAATATTTATTAATTTAATAATTATTTTCTAATTTAAAATATTTATAAAGTAAAAAAAAACATATTTTATTTTAAATTTATTATTTTATTATATAAATAGATAGTCTAAATAATTATTAATCAAATTTTTTTAAAATCTTATTTTTTTTTATGCTCATTTCTTAATTAAATATAATTTTTATAAAATATTTTAATATTATTATAAGTAAAATTTTTACTAATTTAATTAATCTAAAAATTAAACTTTAAATTTTCCTAAATTCTTAAATATCTAATTTAATCATTTTTATGATTGAATTTAATTAAAACAAATACAATTAAATTAATTTATCCAAAAATTATTTTAAATTTATCAATAAATATTTTATTTAAATAATTTTAAAATCGATTGAAGAAAATTTTATATCAATATAATTATTTAATTTTAAATGATTATATTTAATATATTTAAAATCATTTTATTATTTTATAATAATCTATATATTTATTTGATATTTCATTAGAAATAATAAATGAATTTAGACGAAACATTAAGAAGAGCTAAAGAAAATGCTTAAAAGGTTTTTATTTAAAATATTAGTATAAAAGACTGTAAATTTAAATCCCAAACCTTATCTTTCTGAATTAACAGGAAAAAAAGTATTAGTAAAATTAAAATGGGGAATGGAATATAAAGGTAAATTTATAATAATATTTAAAATAAAGGATTACTATGTTCAACAGATAATTACATGAATTTACAAGTATTAATTAACTTAATATTAATAGCTGTTAAATGCTGAAGAATGGTTCAAGGGAGATTATAAAGGAAATTTAGGAGAAATATTGATAAGGTAATTTAACTTATTTATATTATAGGTGTAATAATGTTCTTTATCTTAGAGAAGCACCAGAAGAGGATGAGGAATTATAAAAAATAATATGATATTTTATATTTTAAATCATTCTTTTTATATCTTCATATAAATTATTGCTCACTAAAAGAAAAAACTCTGTCATTCTATTTATATACATTATAATTTTTTTCACTTTTTTTTTAAATATTTCTGTTCAAAATTTATTTAAATGAAAGCTATTAATTTTATTAATTATTAAAATGATTTTAATCATTGTTTTATAATTATATAATTTATATTTTATTTTATTAATTTATTATTTAATTTTAAGTTTAATTGTTTTAATTTATAATTTTTTTTAAATCTTCTTTTAACTAATTAATCAGATTTTATTTTACCTATTAATCAAAATTAATTTAATCAATTTATTAAATTTATTAAATTTATTGCTAAAATTTTAAATTATTTAAATACAATTTTTAATTGCTAATTATATTTTAAAAGTAGATCCATTTTATTTTATATTTAGATTTATTATTGCTGTTGTTCTTCAATTTGGGATATAATTTATTAAAAATCTTTTTAAAAATTTTCCTGATTTTAATTTTATTGAAAACTATTTTTTTAATAGAAATTAAGAATTTCCAATAATTCTAACTTTTTCATTTAAATAATTAATTATAAAATAATTATAAAATTTAAATTATTGTATTTTTTATTAATAATTTAAATAAACAATAAAATAAATAGATTATATTAGAAACTTTAAATCATAATTATTTTTATATCATCATTATTTATTATTTTAATTAATTATTATTTTTTGTTAATCCATCAACCTTCAATAATAAATAATTGAAAATATATTACCTCTTTTTTCATAATATCAAATTCTCTAAAATAATTTCATTGTTATAATATTTTATACATATAATTGTTTTCATATCTTAACTTTTTATTCTATTTTTTTATTTTTAATAAATTTTTTTATTTACCTCTTTCTTAAGTTAATCTATGTTTTACTTTAGAAAATCATTATTTTGATTTTTCATTTTCTATAACTCACTTTAAAATATTTATTCATTCTTATTAATTCTGAATTTTTATATATTAAATTTACATTAATTGATCTAAATCTATTTATTCTTAAAGATTTTATATTTCTTATAAAAGTTAATTGAATTCTTAGAAATTATTTTAAATATATTTTTTAAGGTCTATATATTTTTTTGTTTATTCAAAAAATAATTTATTTGCCAAATAATTTTCTAAATATTTAAGTTTTTCATTTAATTCCTAATTTTAATTTCTAAGTAGATTATTTTATTTAGCTTGAATTTAAATTTACTTTTCTTTATCAATTTAATTCATTTTATAATATAAGTGAGAATAATAATGATGATAATAAAATTATATAATATTTTGTGAATAAAAATTAATAAATAATGATAATAAAAAGCGATCATTTTTTGATTGGTTAATTTTATTGTTATTATTAGACAGCAACATATTTAGAGTAAGCATTGTAATCACATGGACAATCATCGTTAGTAGGTTCTTTACCTTTCCACCTACAAACAACTTTATCTTCACATAAGCACGAACCAACTCCCTCATCATTACAAAGTGTTAATCTCTCGTTGCAACCCATTGATATTGCAAAAAATAAACAATTCTATTTAGCTTTTGTCATCGTTCTATTTATTTCTTCTAAATTCTCTTTATATGTTTTACCATTGTACATCACCTTATTATTTAATGATTATTCATATTTACAAGCATAATCATTCTCCTAACATTCTTCACTTTCATCTATTATCTATTTACATTCATTAATCAATATTAATAATAAAAATGTCAACAAATATTTATTTATCTTTTTATTTGTCATTCTTTTCTAGAACTTATACTTTTATATTTGTTTTTTATATTATTATATAATTTAATTAATTTAATAAATATAATCAATCCAATTTTTTTTATGATGAAAATAAGATAGACTGTTTTTTAATCTTAAAGGCTTTATATTAAATTATTTAAAAACTAAGTTTAGTAACCAAAATAAAAGAAATAGGAATTAAGGTCAATTAATCCTTAAAAAAATATAAAATATAGCTTTGAAGGGATAGAACAATATAAAGATTTAGCTAAAAAAGAAGAATTTATAGGAGAATTATCAAAGAATAGTATTTAAAAGAGATTAGCAAAAAAGGGTGCGAAATAGTATAAAGAGGATGTGTTTAAAAAAACAAAAGAGAAATTATAAGGAGAGAGTAAAGAAGAGAAAAAAGAAGAGAAGGTGGATGAATTATGGGATGGTAATATGATGAATTATTGTAGAAAATATGATAGAATATACTCAAAAGAATTGCAATGGAAGCAAAAAGACTAGAATGAAGAAGAGGAGATAAATTATAAAAATGATTACTTATTTTAAAAGAGAATTCAAGAGGGTAAAATTCGGGAGTTAATTGAGAAAATGTAGTTGAAAAGAAAAGAATATGAGTAGAAGGTAGAAAAGTTGGAGTATGATAGAACAGTAGTATTCGAAGGTGAGAGTGAAATGATTGAGGAATTATTAGAGATGGTAAAAAGTGTGAATGTAGAATATTTAGGATAGTTAGTGATGGAAATAGGCACTTTAGCTTAAATGAAAACCAACCACTCTAATATTTACCAAGTCATTGAATAGAGACTTTTCAGATATATGCACACTTTCTCAATCGATCAACTCATTCAAATCAAATATGGTCTATCATGTCTTAGTCCTAAGTATGGTTCTAATTATCTCCACAAAGCCATCGATGATCTTATCGTAGATCATCTTTCCAATCATCCACTTACTCTTCTCCAACTCTTGCATCTCTATCATAGTTACAGGAACAACATCAATAACAGGTATAATCAATATTCCTATTTATTTTCATTATCATATTATACATAATTATATAATTTCATACTCTAGATTCCACACTCTCTTTCTTAATCAACTCATTTAACTTCAGCCTCAAGCTTAATCATTAATTAAATCTGATCCAGATATTATAGCTAACATTATTTACACATATTGTAATTGTAGGATAAGAAATGGAAATAGAAAGAAATTCAGAGAAGATAATGAGGATATAAATGAATTCAATAAGGTATTAAAATGCTATTCATAATAACTTTAATCCTCAATCTCATCTATGAGTATAAAAGGTCTGATTCGAACTCTAAGTGGTATTAATTTAAGTAAGACAGACCAACTAGGGATATATTCAATGATAGAATTGGAGTTGATGTAGAGAATAGGGATAAATAATTTAAGTGTTATAGAATTGGGATTGGTGGTGAAGTATATGGGGAGTGGACAGAACAGACAGCCGTTTGGAAGTGGATAATTTTATAGTTTGATAGGTAAGGAGTTGAGAGAGAGATGGGGATAATTGAGTGATATGACTAGAGCAAGAGGAGTGTATGTGTTAATTAGTTGTGAGAAATTCACAGAGAGGGAGGAGTTGGTGAAGACTCTATTGGAAAGTATTATCGACAGGATCGAGATGATGCAGCATGGCGAGTTGCACTTTCTCATCTACGCTCTCATGTTCCAAAGAGAGACTAACAACTAGTTATGGATTAGAGTCGTTAGGAGAGTAGCTTAGCTCAAAACTGTAGTCCCTTAAGTTTACTTCAATAGCTTCAAATTAATGCAACTCTATCTTACTGCTCTCTTCCCTTAATGGGATTTACATCCTTACTCACTCTCTTTACTCCCTGCTGAGAGACTCTATACCACTTCTCATCTCGCATCTTTCTATCTTAATGATTCTCAATTCCTTCATTTCTCTTAACTCCTCCACTTCTAACTCAATATATCAACTTAAAACTGTATCCATTTCTAGAACACTTTCATCATCGACTATCTTGTTAGAACCAATCGAATTGCCATATTACTTCTCAGGGATATTCATAAGTTCACTGATTCTTCTATTAGACCCATTCTTCTTTTGCATTAATTCATTCTCCAACATAATCATTATGTAGTCTAGTTTTGTGATTTTACTTATTATATGTCTTTATCTCAACAAGGTACTTTCTTATTATTTATTATTAGAAAGAAAGGATGTATTCATGAAATAATTTAATCAATTGTGTGAATCTTAGAAGGAAGTTTTAAAAAAAGTTGAAGATAAAGAGTGGGAAGATTTCTATGAAAATCTTTATTAAAGGACTAAGCATGTTGAAATGATTGGGGAAGAAGATTACTTT
>Ga0315908_10001017_pt1 | contig 21612 bp, 14 predicted proteins | sample LakEriMetagenome_12_FD_203520 | JGI IMG/M metagenome (GOLD analysis project Ga0315908, IMG submission 203520) | Freshwater fungal communities from buoy surface, Lake Erie, Ohio, United States - Buoy 4 MA124 | ecosystem: Environmental > Aquatic > Freshwater > Lake > Lake biofilm | place: USA...
TTTTACAACTTTCATAAACCCTTTCTTATAACTTTTTTTACACCATTTCACATTTTTTCCATTCTTTATCGAATAAAGATTTAGTTTTCTTTGAATTATAAAGAGTTTTACAGCTCGGTATATATAATTAGTTTTATTTTATTTAGTAAAAATAATTAAATATCTAACGAACGAATATCCTGTTTTATTTTCAAGAATATATACTTACGTATTTCCGAAATACGATATTCGTTTGATTGTCCATAACCAAGAGCTTTAGCCATATAATTCATATCTAATTCTTGTATTTTAGAATTAGAAGCGATTAATTCGGAGTTTACGGTTCTCCAATCCATATATTTACGACTGATTCTTTGACTAAGAATCGTAATAAAATGTTTTAATTCATCTGTTTTTAATATTTCCCAAATATTATTTTCAAAATAATATATTTCATTATTTTTTTGGTTAAATGCTTTTATTGGGATTTTATTGATTAAATCTTCACTAATATATTTTTCTAAAATATGCTTTATACATTCTGTAAGATTATGTTCTATTAAATATTGAAAGTCTTCATCTGTTACTATAATCGTCTTTAACCATTCTTGAAACGTAATATCAGATTTTAATAAAGTTAAATATTCTTTTATTGTTTTTTTTTTATTAATAAAATTATTTCTCTCGAGTTCAGAAATACGTTTCGTTAGTTTTTCATTTTCTTCGCATAATGTTACTACTATTTTAAAAATATCGCGAATATCTGGTAAAGTATCTATCTCCTGAAGTCGTTCTTTAGTAGAAACCGATAATATCTTACATAAAGCTCGATGTCGTTCAAATGCGATTTTTGATTGTTTTTTCTCATTACAGGTCGGACATATAAATTTATGCATTTTAAAAGGATTTTATAATGAATATATATACTAATTATTTTTTATCAATTTTATGACATTATTATTTACGTTTAAGAATAAATATAGTCCACCTAAAAATGATCTATCTAAAACAGCTTATCAAGTAAATATTCCTGAAAAGAAAAATTCTACTGCTTCTCTCAATTCGATGTTTGAGAGAATTAAACATTCTGGTAATTGTAATAGTTGTAGTGGTGCAAAATAATATGTTTATACCAGAAGATTTAAAATGGGACGCCCTTTAGGGCGTCATTTCAAATCGTTACTGATATCTGACCCTTGAAGAATTAAAATGGCGCTTCGCAGTACATTTTAATTCTTCAAGGGTTTAAATATTAATAAAAATATAAAAAATATAATACTTTATGATATATAATGAATTTTGATAGAAGTGATTTATTTTTAGAACCAAAAGTAACGCAATATGCGAATCATATGGTTATGACAAATGTAAATAAACCATCTAAGACTAAATATTATAATATTGATACGCGTTTTAGAGATGATTATGATGAATATGCAAAAATTTCGCCTCTTTATTATAATATTACTATTCCACAACGTATTAATGAAGTAAAATCTATTGAAGTACATAATATTGAAATACCACTTACATATTATAATATTTCGGCTTCTCTCGAAAATAATATTTTTCAAGTTAAATATTTAAGTAATAATTATATAATCGTTATTCCAGATGGTGAATATGATTCTACTTCATTAACTACAGCGATTAATAACCAATTTAGCTTATGTAATTTATCACTTAATTATTCATTACAAGGAAGTAATAGCGTTTTTACTTCTAATAATGGATCATTTACTATTCAATTCGCAGTAAAAAGTTCTATAACTACTTCTAGTATTACTACTAATGATATATTTAATAAATTTAATTTTAAATCTTCTCTCGGATGGATTCTTGGATTCAGAAATATAGAATATTCTATTCAGTCAACAAAATCTATTAAATCAGAAGCATTTATTGATTTAAATGGTCCAAGATATTTATATTTAGTTATTGATGATTATAGTCAGGGTAATCCGAATTCTTTCGTAGCACCAAATTCAAATTCGCTATTAAATTATAATATTATTGCGAAAATTAGTATGAATTCAGAATATACAAAATTTGGTACTATTTATACTGCAAACTTAACAAATGGGTTTTTATTAAGTGATAAACGTATTTATTCTGGTAAAGTCGATTTACAACGTATGAAAATACAGCTTGTAAATGAAACTGGTTTACCATTAAATTTAAATGGCCTGGATTTTTCATTCGCTTTAGAAATTATTTATGAATAAATCTCCCGATAAAATTGATTATTATTTTATTATTTTTTATTAAATAAAATAATAAACCTATGTTAAGTCCTGAACAGCAATATGCGTTTGAGAAATTTAAACGAGGAGAGAATCTGTTTATTACTGGTCCTGGTGGTACTGGAAAAACAAAATTAATACAAACTTTCGTTGAATATATGTCTATAAATAATATTAAATTCCAAGTTTGTGCATTAACTGGTTGCGCAGCCGTTTTATTAGGTAATTGTAAAGCAAGAACCCTACATTCTTGGGCTGGTATGGGTTTAGCGAACGGTCCAAAAGATAAGGTTATTCAAAAAATTATTAAAAATCGGCGTACTATTTCCGGTTGGAATAAAGTAAAAATATTAATTATTGATGAAGTAAGTATGATGTCTAAGAAAGTATTCGAAATTATCGAGCAAGCAGGTAGGAATATTAAGAAAAATCCGCTACCATTTGGCGGTATTCAGGTTATTTTTACAGGCGATTTCTTTCAATTACCACCAGTTGGTAATATAGAAGAAGAAGATACGTGTAAATTCGCATTTGAATCAGAAATATGGAATAAAGTGTTTCCTAGAAATAATAATATTCAATTACATACTATTTTTAGGCAAAAAGATAAGCAGTATACTGATATTCTTAATCAGATTCGACAAGGATATATTGATGATACGAATAAAGAAATTCTTTCGAGATATGTTAATAGACCAAAAGATAATATTATAGCCCCTGCAAAACTATTTGCTATTCGAGCAAAAGCAGATTTTGTAAATAAAGCGCAATATAGTAAATTAGAGGGCGAAGAAATTAATTATACTATAGAAAAATCGAGAGATTTAATGACTTATATGGATTCTGGAAAATTAATAGAATCTGGATTAATAGATATTTGTAGAAAATTAGACCAAGAATTTATTGATAATGAAATTGAATATCTTATTACAAATAATAATAGAGTTCCAATTCTAGGGCTTAAAATTGGAGCTAGTGTTATGTGTCTGCATAATCTAGATATTGATAATGGTATTTGTAATGGTTCGCAAGGAATCATAAAAGAGTTTATTACTAAGGATTCGATACGTATTCCAGTAGTATTATTCTCAAATGGAATTAAAATACCAATCGAATATCAGTGGATACAATCAGATGATTATCCCTGTATTGGAATATCTCAAATACCACTCTGTTTATCTTGGGCTCTTACGATTCATAAAATACAGGGTGCTACATTACCTATAGCAGAAATGGATTTAGGTAATTCCGTTTTTGAATATGGGCAATCCTATGTTGCACTCTCTCGAATCCAAAGTATGGAAGGATTATATTTATCTGCATTTCAGGCAAATAAAATAAGGGCAAATCCTATTGTTAAGCAATTTTACGCTGAATTACCAGAATTAGATTATTCTCCAGAATCTATTATTTCGATTTCATCTATTCCTATTAAGAAAAATATCTCTCCAAAAAATATTTTCGAGAGATTTAATTATAAGGAATCGGAATCGCAACCTGAATCCGAATTAGTAGAAGAAAAATATATTACAGATCCAAATATTAAACGTATACGGATATAAATCAAAGAAATAAGAAAAATAATTATATAATATATAATGGTTGCTGCTAGTATTTTACCAGTTGCAGTTTGTGATAATAAACTCTATTTTTTATTTGGTAAGGAAAATGAAATGGAAGATTCTGCGAAAGGATTCTCCGATTTTGGTGGTAGAGTAGAAGATAGTGAAACAATTATACAAACTGCTTTAAGAGAAGGATCGGAAGAATTATGCGGGTTTTTAGGTAATCCAAAACAAATCTCTCAACTTATTAAGAAAAATGGTGGTACTTATAAAATAACTTATGGTGCTGAAAATAAAGCATATCACGTACATATATTCCCTATTGAGCACGATTGTAAATTACCCGAATATTTTACAAATAATCACCGATTTTTATGGAATCGTATGGATAAGAATCTTTTAAATAATAGTAAATTATTCGAGAAGCAGGAAATTAAATGGTTTTGTGAAAGTGAATTAACTAAACATATGAATCAATTTAGACCGTTTTATCGAGAGATTGTTAAATTATTTATTACAGATTTACCGAATATTCGAAAATTTATTCTCTCGAAACAAAAGAAAAATAAAGGAATAAATAATACAAGAAAAACAAAAAATATTAGAAATACAAGAAATTATACGAAAAATAATTACAAGAAATATTCATTTAAAAATAAAATTAAAGGTGGATGAGGTATGAAAAATATTAGCGAGTCTTTTGATAGACTTTTAAATCAGTCTTAAAAATAATATTTAGATATATGCTATTCTCTCAAATATGAGGTATGCCGATATTTTGATAATATTTATAAACCAAAATATCTAAGAAAAAGTATAGTATAGTATATATTTTTATTACACCTTTTAACCTTTCAAATGCCGATTTATATATGATAATTCCGCCGAAGGCGGAATTATTGATATATAAAAGGTATTTTATCGGTTATAAAGTAACAGTTACCTAATTACATTCAAAGATGCCGACCCTAAAGGGTCGGCGTTTAGAATGTAAAAAGGTGTAAAATATATATATTTCAAGGTATAAATTAATAATAAAAATACATAGTAATTGTATATTAAATTACTATGTCTTCATGGAAACAATATGGAGGTGTTAAAAATCTAGATACTAATAGAAAAATTACAACAAATACTGTTATAACAGACGAAATTATATTAAAAAATGCATATGTAGGAGGATTTACTATCAATGGTGTTTTAGATGTTACTGGTAGAGCGATTATACAGAGTGAATTAGACGTAAGCGGAATAATTAAATCTTGGGATATTTCTACTAATACGCTACAAGTTAAAAATAATACAAAGCTATACGGTCCTACATTTATTGGTGAGGATTTAACTGTTGCTAAAAATATATATACAGGTAATTCTATTTCGGTAGCTAATAATATATATATTGGAAATAATGCTGAAATTATAAATTATTTATATTTTAATAAAAGTAAATCGTATTTTATATTTGGTAATGATACTGGTATTGGTATTAATACCATTAATGCTAAAGCTACTTTAGATATTTGTACTAATATTATTAATGGATTAAATATATTTTCGTCACAATCTAAAAATAAGAATATTATCGCACGTAATAATTTAAATAAAGGTATTTCTGTTACATCTGATATTTCTTTTTCTTCTATCGATTTTTTTATAAATAACTCTAATATTGATTCCAGTATTATTTATAAAAATAATGGTATTCTTGAATTAGATATTTCAAATACTACGCAATTAATGTCTACATTATCGGTTACGAATAAAGGTAATCCCGAACATATTAATAATGAAACCGTTATTATTTATGATATTTGCAGTGGGATTTATAAACCAGAAATTTATAATAATTCTACATCAAATTATGGTAATGCATTAACATTAGTAACAGATAATTCAAACTCATCTACCTTCTTAAATATTATTACTCCAGATAAGTCCGGACTTGGAATTGCTGGAGGTTGTTATCCTTATGATAATTCACGTAATATGGGAATTTTTGGGTTATTTGATAATTCGGGAAATTATACACAGAGTCAAACTATTATTTCTGGAAAAGATCCTGTTAAATATAAAACTACTACAGGTATTAATACATATATTCCGAATTCTGAAAATTATATATTAGATATTAATGGTCCAGTACATATTGATAATGGTGATATTACAATAGTTAATATAGCTGATTTTCAAATAATAAAACTTGCTGTATCTCCTAGCGGAGATTTAGTTATGGCTGCTGGGTATCCTACTAATACTTTATATCCTGATTATGGATATTCAAGAATATTAATTTCGAGAGATTATGGAAAAACTTGGATTCAGCAAATATTCCAAAATAAAAGTGATAGTCATTCATATCCTTTTCAATCAACTTCGGTTACTATTAATGATATTTATATTTATGATAATAGTTATGCATTTATTGTAGCATCAGATAGTGAGAATAATCCAATATTAGTATATAGTGATGATAGTGGTATTTATTGGAATACTACTGTAGGATTTACTGATGATTATAAATATAATTTTTCTAAAATAAAAATTATTGATCAAATTATTACTGATAATGAAAACAATATTACTGTTAATTTATATATTTCTAATAATTATGATTCAAATGAAGTAAAATTTTATAATATTAATTTATTATTATCTGGTAGTAATTCTGATACATATACTGTTACTGAAAGTTTTAATTTCTCGAATAATATAAATTCGTTTGATTATTATTATAATAATCAACAATTTTATTTTACTACTAGTTTCGGTATTTATTCTTTAACAGACGAGTTTATTTTACTACATAATAGTACTACTTTATATAATTCTATAATTTGTATTAAAAATAATATTATCGCGGTAGGGAATAATATAATTTCGGTTTCTACTGATGGTACTAATTTTATAGATACTATTTTTAATAATACTAATTTTACGTCTCTTTTTTCTTATAAAAATTTCGTCTTTACAATTGGTAATAATAATATAGTTTTTATATCAAATGATTATGGGATTACTTGGAATCCGCTATGGACTCCGAATAACCTAGGTAATATATCTCAATCCGGTAAACAATATTTAATTACTGATCCTAATAATAATTATTCAAATATTATTTTATCTGATCCAGATACTATTTTATTATCAAATACTATAATTCCATATTCTAATAATAATATTTCTCAAAGTTCGATTATTAATTGTTTTTTACCGAACTTATGTAATCGTATAAATAACCATATTTTAGATATTTCTGGAAATATGCGTATTTCAGGTGATATTCACGTTAATGATAATGGTAGTATCATATCGAATAATTCCGAATTCTTTCTTATTAATGAAACCGTAAATTCAGTAAACTTTGCTGGAAATGCTTCATCTATAATTATAGGTAATACTGTAACAGGAAATACAGTTATACGAAATAATTTAAATGTCGGTCTAAATACAACAATATATGGGAATACTAATATTTATGGTATAGAAACTGTTTTAAACAAGACTGATTCTTCTGGTGTTAATAGTGGCGCATTAATCGTTAATGGCGGTGCTAGTTTTTCTAAAAATATTTATATTGGTAATGATACTAATATATCAGGTAATTCGAATATATCCGGTAATGCTAATATAGTTAAAAATGTTAATATAAATGGTAATCTGAATATTAAAAATAATATTCATACAATGGGTAATTTATATGTATCTAATGGTATTTTCTCTCAAAATAATATTAATTCTTATGGAATTATCTATGCAAATAGTAATATTTCTTCTCAGAGTATTGGTACTGGGGCTTTAATCGTAAATGGTGGAGCTAGTATTTCCGATAATTTAAATATTTCGGGAAATACAAATATTGGTAGAAATTTATTTACATATGGTTCAATAACTGGTAATACAGTTATTACAAATTCGATCTATTCAAATAGTGATTTAAATATTGGTTATATTGATTATTATACTACTGGAAATATTAATATTGGATATAATTCAGATATAATTACTATAGGTGGGATTAAAAACGAGTTTAATATAGAAGTAGACGGTTTACCTCAAACGATTTATCTCGGTAATCCTAAAACAAATACTTATAAATCGGAAATATTTATTGGTGGTATAAATGATATTGTTAATATTCAAGGATCTGAAATTAAAGTTGGTGGTAAATCAATATTTAGTAGTACAGATAATGAATATACAGAGTTTCAACAATATGTACAATATTCAAAAGATGTTTATTTAAATATGGATCAATGTGGTAATCAAGTTGGTTTATTAAATCCAAGTGCTTCTGGAAAATATGCTACATCATATGGTTCTGGTTTATGGATTAGAGATTTTTCTGTTAATAATCTAGGTCTATTTATTATTACTGCTGATGTACAAGGATTTATTTTTAAAGCACCTACATATGGTAATATTTATCAGTATCAGTCTGAATTACTTAGTGTAGAAGGATTAAAATCACAAAATATTATTCGATTAGATGTGAATAAAATGACTACAACTGCTATAACGGGTTTAGTTACTTTATCACCAATTAGTAATGATCCCGATGGTTGTAGATATTCTATTACTGGTTCGAATATCGATATAACTAATATTTTTATTAAAGATAAAGATATATCTCAAAATATACAATCGATTAGTACTGATATTAATATTAAAGGTAATATTTATTCAAAAAATAATGCTGTTTTTAATAATCTATTAATCAATACGAATATAGCTGTTCCAAATACAGTTATGACTATTTCAGGAAATACTATTATTAATAGATTAGGTATTGGAACATCTTCTGTAAATCCTGATGCTAATAGTTTAGAAGTTCAAGGAAATATTTATCAACAAAATGGCGGTTATATTTGGCAGTTCTAAAAAGTTAAAAGAAATAAAAAGAAATAAATATAATTAAGTAAAATGAAAAATAAAGAGGTTAATTCAATATATTATTATATCAAAAAATATATATTTGATATAATATGAGTAATTGGTTAAGTAATCCTAATGCAAATCGTTTCCAGAATATATATTTAAAAGGTTTTTTAGATATTAGCGGGGGAGATTTAAATTTAAGAAATGGAGGGCTTATTATTAATGGAAATACTACTTTAAATAATACTACTTTAAATAATACGTTAAATTCTTATGCTTACGATAATACGAATTTTAATACGAATTTTGGAAATAATTGGGTAAATACTTTTAATTCTAGTGAATTTATACAACAAAGTATTGCTATTTCTACTACTGGGAAATATCAAGCGCTTGTTCAGAAAAATTATAAGGATGCGTATAGTGGTAATTTATTTTTATCATCGAATTATGGTAATACTAATAGTTGGATAGATACTGGAGTAGAAGCCGGTAGCGATATTGAATTTCAGCAGATTGCTATTTCTAAAACAGGTCAATATATTACCGCTATTCCAAATAAAAATTATAGTAATAGTGGTTCGATTTTTATTTCTTCTGATTATGGTAAAACATGGATAAATAAATCTGTTAGTTTTAATGGATATATGCAATCGGTATCGGTATCATATGATGGTAAGTATCAAACAATAGTTACCAAAAATGATAATGGTGCTAATGGTTTTATTTATATTTCTTCAGATTATGGTAAAAATTTTTATATTAAATCAATATTAGAAACTGGATATCAATCTGTAGCAATTTCTGTTACTGGACAATATCAATTAACTGTTCCGTATAATAATTCTGGAAATATATATTTTTCTAATAATTATGGTAATACTTGGTTAAGTAATACTCAAAATATTAATAATAGTTTAGAATTATCTACTACTATTTCTAAGAATACGGATTTCTATCAAACTGTAGCTATATCATATGATGGTAAATATCAAACTGCGATTAATCTAAATAATACTAATAATAATGGTAATATTTTAATAAGTAATGATTTTGGATCTTCTTGGACAGATACATTAGTTATACCCGTTACAGGTTCATTTTTTACGAATATTACAATATCTTCAACTGGACAATATCAAATCACTGGGTCGTGTTTTAGTAGTAGTGATACATTAGTTAATGGATCTATTAAAGTTTCTACTGATTATGGAAAATCTTGGTCAGATATATATACTGATTCTATTACTTCTATACCATCTACTGCATACTTTTTTAATAATTTCGCTATTTCTTCAAACGCTGATTTTATTACTTCTACTATTAAATATTATAATTATAATGGGTATTATAGTGGTAATATCTATCTTTCATCAATATCCTCAATAAGTAATATGGTTTCAATTAATAATTTTGGGTCTTCTATGTCCGGTAATACATATTCACATCCGTTATCTATATCCGTTCCAAACTCATTTAATTCAAGTTTAGTCTTAGGCTATGATATTCATAATAATGCGGGATATATTAATTCATTAAATAGTATTGGTCCTACAAATCTTTGTCTGCAAAGTCAAGGTGGGTATATCGGTATTGGTAACTCGAATCCGAAATATTCTCTCGATATTTCAGGTTCTTTACGTATTAGCGAATCTGTTGGTTCTGGTGGTTCTGGAATTAATAATTCAGGTTCTCTCGTATTACAACATTTGAATTCTGGCGGTGTTTCTTCGATTTTATTTAATAATACGATGATTCCTACTAGTTATGCTTCTATTACTTATTATGATAGTGTTTTATCTTCTTCAGTATTAGCAATTGATATCAGTGGTACTTCTTCCAGTAAAAATAATTTTCTGCTTCGTACAAATGGAAATATTACTATTGATAGTAGCAGTAAATATAATACTTATTTTACTTCTGGTATTAGTATTGGTAAACCGACACGTACTAATGGATATATATTAGATATTAGTGGTAATATTAAAACATTCGATATTAGTAGTAGTAATATTAATTCTCATTCTATTACAGTTGGTAATTTATATGCGGATTCAGTAAGTATTAAAAATTCATTTACTATTTCATCTATTTCGACAGATACTATTACTGCAATATCTACAGATCCAAGTTCTATTATTACATATGGCGGTATGGTTATTTCTAAAAAATTATTTGTTAATGAAGATGTTTATTCTAATACTTTTTTTGATGGTAGTCTTAATTCAAGTCGTGTTAATATTAGGGCTGGCGGTAGGATTGATGCTGCTAATGGTATTGATTTAAATTTTAGTAATAGTACAATTACTATGGGGAGTGGTAATATTTTTGCTAATCAAGGCGGCTCTATTTATTCTAGTATTTTTGATTGTACAAATAATAGTAATTTTGAAGGTAAATTTATATCGAATGCATTAAATATCTCTAATAAGGGTGTTACTGTTAATAATCCATATGATATTTCTATTAATGGTAATTTATTTGCGAATAATAATACATTTATTAATGCGAATTGTACTTTTAGTACTAATTCATTAGTTAAAATTAATAATACTACAGATTCGAATTCTAATAATACTACTGCAGCATTATCTATTACTGGTGGTATTTATATTGGTAAATCTGCATATATTAAAGATAATATTACTTGTAAAGAATTAAATGTTAATAATGTTGTTTCTGTTTCTAATACTGGTGATATTCGTGTTAATGGTACTTTATATGCAAATAATGGTTTAGTAATTAATGCTCTTGGTACTTTTAGAAACTTTGGTAATACTATTTTAAATAATTTATCTTGTACTACAATTACTAACGGTAATATTTTTATTAACTCTGGTAATTTTACTAACGGTAATACTTTTACTAACTCTGGTAATTTTACTAACTCTGGTAATTTTATTAACTCTGGTAATTTTACTAACTCTAGTAATTTTACTAATAATGGTTCTACTAATTTACAAGAACTTACTTGTACTACCCTTACGAATTCTTCTCTTATTACTAATACTGGTGGTATTTCTGGATCTGGGTCGATTTCTACATCGTCTACATTAAATATTTCTGGAACTATTGCTTCAACCAGTACTACTTCTGGTGCATTAGTTGTTAGTGGTGGTGTTGGTATTTCTGGAAGTGTAAATATTGGCGGGAATGTCGGTATTGGGACTACTAATCCTAGTAAATTATTAGAAGTTAATGGAGATATTTTTATTAATGGATTAACAATAGGAAAAGGTAGATCAAGTATTACAACTAATACTGCTATTGGAACATCAGCAATGTATAATAACACAACTGGATATGAAAATACAGCGATTGGTTATGATTCTCAGTATGGAGGAGCACAATCTACTGGTTTTTATAATACATCAGTTGGTTCAAGTTCATTAAAAGATAATACTACTGGAGAAAGTAATACTGCTGTTGGAACATATGCGCTTCAACAAAATACAACTGGTAGTTTTAATTCTGCTTTTGGAAGAGGTTCGCTTTTTGCTAATACTGATGGTAGTTATAATACTGCTCTTGGTCGGGCTGTTATGTATCGTAATACTAGTGGTAGTTATAATACATCGGTTGGGTTTTATTCTTTGTATAATTGTTTAACTGGTAGTCAGAATTCTGCTCTTGGATATAATGCTTTAGTTAATATTTCTGGTGGAGAATTTAATACAGCTATAGGATCGTCGGCTGGGACAGGTATTACTGATGGAGATTTTAATACTGCTCTTGGACATAATGCATTTTATACTGGTAATTATAGTTATTCAACAGCTATTGGATATAATTCAAAGCCAACTGGAAATAATCAAATTATGTTAGGAACAGCGAATGAAACTGTTATTTGTCCTGGTAATATCAATATGTATAATGATAAAGCAATCTACGCATATAATACTAACAATGTATTAGAACAATTTTTATTTCCGAGATGGACAGATAATGCCACATATCTTACATATGGCTCAGGCGGGTTTAATATACGAAATAAGGATTATGTACCTTCAATTTTTATTACAAATGATAATAAAGTTGGTATTGGTACTACTACTCCTGGTTATCCTTTGGAAATTAAAAATAATTCTTATGGTTCTGGACAAACCGCTGTTACACAATATAATATTCATTCTGCATTCAATGCTTCAACCCCATCATTTAATGTTGAAATTGGTTCTGGTATTCGTTTAACCGCGAGAAGTGATCAATATTCAGAAAATTATTATTATGGTGGTGAAATTGTTGGTTCTGTTGCAGTTGGGAATAATCATTATTTAAAATTTAATACTTATGCTAACGGAACTGTTAATGAAAGAATGAGAATAACCGGAAATGAAGGATATGTTGGTATTGGTACTACTACTCCTGCTTATAATTTAGATGTGTTTGGTAATGGCAGATTTACTTACAATTGTGGGGGAATCAATGCTACAATGGGTTTTGGTGAAATAGGTAATTACAATGAAGGAATGTTCTCGAATACTGCTGCAGGATTAATTATCTCTTGGGATTATACGACTGGTAGTGGTAGAAGTGCTTATTATAATAATGGACGAGGTGCTGCTGGCGGGCATGAATTTTGGTATGCTACCGATTATCAAACTACTACCCCAGCATACGCCGTAGTAACAGCGGGTTCATTTAATGCGGTTAGTGACTATAGAATAAAAGATAATATAATAGATATTTCTAATAGTAAATATACAGATAATATTGAATATTTGCGTCCTGTGTTTTATTATAATAAACATACTATGAAAAAACAATTTGGATTTATTGCTCACGAAGTTCAAACATATTATCCTGATTTAGTTGAAGGTGAAAAAGATGAAACAGACCCAACCGATATAACTAAAGAAAAACTTCAATCTATCGATTATATCGGTTTTATCGCACTATTAGTAAAAGAAGTCCAAGATCTTAAAAAAGAAAATAAAATTCTAAAAGAGAAAAATGATTCTTTCGAAAGTCGTTTACAAGCACTTGAACAGATGTTTAAACCATTGCATATTTAAAACGCCCACCTAGGTGGGTGTTCTTTATACGTGCTTTGGTAACTGTTACTTTGCAACCGATAAATTACCTTTTATATGTTTATAATCGGTATTTTAAAGGCGCAAAGGTGTAATAAATAGTTTCTTTTATTTTTATTTCCAAAATATAAATATTCTATAAATATTTATCTTTTTATTATCTCCTTATTTATAGTGCTACTGTGGATTGATTCATCCTTATTTTATTTAATCGCAATACTGTGTTCCTGATTTACATACCTTCTTTGACCATAAATATTCCTCTTATTAATTTTCACTACAACAATTCGGTGTATATACTTTATTCATTCGAAATATCGGTGATGGTAAACTCGTTGGATTTAAAACTCGATTTACTCTTTGATTTGTATTTGTACATTGTTGTATATTTGTGCAATTATTTAATGATAAATCCATATCGAAAAATCTTGTTAAATTCGTTGTTAATAATTTATTAGGAGTTATTTTCGTATTCGGAATACTTTTTGCGAGAGAATAAGATTTTAAATTCGTATATAATGATGGGTCTAATACTGATGGTTGATTATTTAAATCTTTTGCTATAGTAGCGTTTCTTAATAAATCTATATAATTATTTTGTGCCATTTCCTGTATATATATTATTTATATTATTTTATAGAGGGTGGATTTCTTGGTTTCTTGTCTCTTATAATCTCTTGTCTCTATATCTTCTTGTTTCTTATAATCTCTCCAAATACCGTTTAGTTATCCAAAATATTATATATCCAAATATTGATCCTACTGCTGTTCCTATAAATAATTGTTCTAATGTATGTCTTCTAAAACTCCATCTTTGATATACTGTTAAAAAATAAATAAATATTGATAATAATAACCAAGTAGGTGGTCCTTTTGTTAAAAATAAAAATATAATTGCAAAAGATATTATCTGAGCGTGTCCTGAAGGCATTCCATATTTATGTGCGCCAATTATATTAGCATTATCTAAATAATCTACTGAATTTATCGGTCTTCTCTCTTTTATCCATAATTTTAATATTTCATTTAATTTATTATTTAATAGCGATCCAAAAATAAACGAAAATAAATAATTAGGTTTCTCAAATAATGATATTGCTGTTATTAATGATATTAATAGTGGTCCTGTAAATCCTATATAATCTAATATATCTTTTATATAATTCATAATTATTTACTTATAATTGTTTGAGATAATTTTATTTTGGTTTATTGTTTATAGTTTGCTTTATTTTCGGTATAATTGTTCGCATATTAATGAAAATGACCAATTCGAACCATTTAAATCTACTATATCTCCTTTATCATTCTGTAACTGTATACTGAATTTACTAATTGTTACTGGTCCAAAATATACTCTTGATTGATTTTGTAAATTACCACCAGTTTCTACGTAATATGTTCCAGTTGGTTGACCTGCTAATCTTAATGGTAGTATTGCAAATACATCCTGTACATTTGGTCCTATAGAATAAATACTATTATTTTGTTTCTGCGATATTTGTGCCTGATTTATTGCATAAATCTGTTTTTGTGTAAGACCATCTGTATTTGTTATCGATGTTATTACTGGTGTATTTGTTGTTGGATCACATACTTCTTTTGTAGAATTTACTACATATTCTGGTACTGATATTTTTGTCGATTTACTAATAATTGATACTAATCCATCATTTAAATGATTTTGATTATAATCATCTAATACTATTAAAAAATAATTATAGATATTTGTTGTTGTTGTAGTATCTCCTGTTAGTAACATACTCGTATTTATTATTTGATTATTTAATCCATAATAGTCATAATATATATATTGACTATTTACTGAAGTTAAATAATAATAATTTATTATGTTTTGATTTATAGAAATACTCGTTTGAGAAGTATTTTGATTCTCCTTTATTAATTGATATTCTGTATAATCTCGAAAGCCTAATATCCAACCTAATGTGGAATCCCACGTTGTATTTTGTACTGACGATGCTCCTATATAACATTTTACAAAGTTTGTTGTATCATAAAAAACTAAATCGTAATCTTTCGATGTATATATTATATTAATATTTAATATTAATTTTACGTATTCTTTATTATTATAATAGTATGTGATAAATTGGGATCCTGTTAGACGTTGGTCATTTAAAAATATATTATTTATTGTACTTAATAAACTATTTATTGTATAGTTACCTTCTTGAAGGGTTATTTGTATATGATTATTCGATGTATATGCACCTCCAATATCATAATATGGTGTTATATTAAATTTATTATTCGTTGAATTTAAATTTAATGTTGTTAATGTTATAGCGCTATTTCCAATAATTAATTTCCCTATATTTATTTCATTTAAAGGTAAATCTATTAAATTATATGAAAAATCTATATTTAAATCATACCAAGAATTTGCAGTATTCGTTAAATCATTCTCTACTTCTAAGTCATAAAAATATACTTCGTAATTATTTTCTGTTAAATAAAAACTTATATTTATTAATAAACTAATACTTACTGTATTATCCGGATTTTGAATGTATGTGAGTAAGCTATTTGATAATGGATATTGCGTTATATTTGTTGATATATCAGTAATATTAAATTTCTTAAATTGTGTATTTATTTCATCGATTAGATTTGTAAAATTTGTATATGTTTGTGTTGATGTTATTATATTATAAGAATTATCATAATAATTTCCTGAATTTTGATTTTTATTAGGATAATATTGGAAAATATTATTTGATGTTGTTGTAAATGAATTTATATATTTATTATAATTAAAATTCGGGTTTGTTAATGTATAATTTATATTAGATAAATCGATTAAATTATATTCACCAGATATTCCGAATATTTCATTTAATACACTAATATTATTTTTATTATCTTGTATTTTAAAGGACCAATCATTATTATTAAAATATTTCGTTATATCTATATTAAAATTAAATATGTCATTTTCTAGTATTGCATATGTATTTTTTGCTAGTTCAGGATATAAAAGTACTGAATTATTAATAGCTGTTATAAATTCTGAAAGACTATAATTATTTTGCGGTATTTTTACTGTTATATCATTTAATGAAAAATCTGTTGTTGTTGCATACTTTAATGGACTAGTACATTTAAAATAAATATATGTTGAATTATTTACATTTATATTTGATTGAATAAATGGTTCTTCGGCATAAAGTATATTGGTTTCATTTAATGTGTTATTAAAATAAAAACACGATGAATAATTCGAATTTATTGTCCATACTGTTGGTCGATTTAAATAACTTTCATCTGGAAATACTACTACTACTTTTGTATTTGGTACTGGTTTTATATTATAGCGATTTAATTTAATATTCATTTCGAAATATTGATACCCATAATTTATATTTGATTCATCTGTTATTTTTATTAAATTATAATTTGAATATGAAATATCTAGAAAAGTCGAATTTAATATTTCATTTTGTATTACTGTTGTTAATTCAGAATTATAATAATTTCCGTTTGGTATTACTATCTTATTAGTTGATACTATATTGTTTCCTGAATATGTATTTATTCCATCATAATCATATTGTATTATTTCAAAAGTATTATTCGAATTATCTACTGTATATATTGTTATATCATTATAATTATTATTTCTATATTTTTGATTTGATTTAATCGTATATGGAGTATATATTTTATTCATAAATCCTAAATATGTTGATATAGCTTGCGATCTATAATCATTTAAACTAATATCTGGTATGGTTGAATTTACATATGGTAACCAAGAATTAGATAAATCAAAATAGAAATTTGTTTCATTATAATTTTTTTGTATATCTAATGTTATTGATGTTTTTATAGTCGAACTATTATATTCTATTTTTGTATTTCCAAAATTTGTATCTGTTTTCAGATTTGATATATCTGTGATTGCATTTTGTATTGCTGTACAAATATAATTCGGTTTTGTATTATCTAAAACATAATTTCCTGGGGGGATTTCTATTTTATAATCGTGATAACCACTATATGTTACTGAATTTATACCATCTGTTCTTCCTCTTATTAGGAAAAAATTACTTCCATAACTATTACTTACTGTATACCAAGTAATCGGTATCTGTACTGATTCTAATTTTAAAGATACTACGTCCTTTAATGGTTCTGATAGATTTAATGTATATTTTGTAGGTATTGTTATATCTTTATTATCACGATATTGACTATCTAAACTTATTATCCTTGTTATTGTTTGTTTTAATAATGGATTTAACCCGAATTTATCTTGCGTATATTCTATTAATGTTGTATTTACCGTATTACTTGAATTTGTTATATCTATACTTTGTTTTTTAGTATTCATATTTTCTAATCCTTCTTGTATTGGTTCATCATCTTGATTTTCGTCATCTTGTCTTGTTTCGTTATCGTTTTCTGTTATATCAAAAAAATGATTATATATATTTTGGAAAAATATTGCTAATTTATATCCGGATTCATTCTGCATATTCGCATATTTATTTATCATATGAATAATTTTCGCTTCTAATTCTCTGTCACTCGGATTCGTTAAATCTAAAATATCATATAATTCCTTATCTGTATATTTAGAAATATCATATTTATCTTCTCTTTCCATTATTATGATTTATATTTATTTTTTATATATAAATATTGGGTTTTAATTTTCTTGATTCTTATTGTTTCTTTCTTTTCGATTCTTAAACATATTTACTAATTCTGTTTCTATATCTAAAATATTCCTACATCTGTATAATATTTTCGATGGGAATGCTTTTAATCCCTGACCGCGTTTTGAATGTAATTTACCTTCAAAGCATAATTTATCCAGGATTTTAAATATTAATTCTTCTTCTTCATTTGAATCTGATCGAGAGATTCTGTTTTTTCCAAGATAACAATATCTATTATAATTTGAATTTTCATAAATATTATATGTTTTATAGTCTAATTTATTTAATACTAATCCTATTCCGATTATTCGATTCTTTTCGTTATTCATTTCTAAAATAATCATCCTTGTATCTGGTTTTATTTTTTCGGATACTTTTATTGGAGTCCCATATGTGCAATAATCTGCTATTTTATTCTTCTCTCGAAATAATCGATTTTCTTCCTCTGTTTTATTATCGAATCTTGTTGTCATTATCCTGAATTTTAATCCTTGTTCGTATTTTTTTATTGCCGTTTGTTCTTCTTTTATTTGCTTAAGAATTGGTTTATTTTTATCTTTTTTTGATTCGTCTTGTTTTGATTTATCAGACATATTGTCGATTTTTGAGAGAATTAATTTTCTTAAAAATAAAATCAATTTTTTGAATTATTTTATTGTTTTTTATATTCTTGTTTTTTTTATATTCTTGTTTTTTTTATATTCTCTCAATCTATATTAAATGAATTCATCTATTGATGAACATTTTATTCATAGATTAAATAATAGTCTCGATTATTTAAGAACTAAATATGAATTATCTGATTTTTCTCAAAATATTATTCATACTAGTGATAGTAATGTTTCAATTGGTAATATAGATAATTTTGATTATTATTTCTCATCCGATAATAGTCCGGTCTTATCTTTTACTAACAGCGATAATGAAGATGAAGATAATGAGGATGAAGATTGTATTGATTCAAATGAATATATTCCTAAACAATATTTCCGTAAACTAACACTTAATAATATTAAACGTTCTCTCGAAAAATACTATGATTCTGAAGATAAATATTCTAGTGAGCTCGATATTCTTACTTCTTATTTAAATGGTCAAAAACATATTTATTCTCAAGCAAAACGATTATTACAATTTCAGCTTAATATTTTAATGATCCCATCCTTAATTGGTACGGGTGCTATTACTATTTTTGCGCCTTTTATAACTAAATATAATTGGTCTGGTTATCTTATTTCTGTAATTAATGCATTTGTTACTTTATTAATTTCGATTATTCATTATTTAAAATTAGAAACTATTATTGAAAACTATCTCCAATTATCTTCACAATATGATCGTTTGGAAAATTCTCTCCAAATGATATGTAGTAAAATGATATTTACCGATGATACGAATGAAAAAACTGAATTTGTTATTAATGGGTTGAGAGATTTTGAAGTTAAAATGACTGAGCTAAAAGATATAGATATTTATTTTTTACCAAATTCGATTCGTTCTATTTTCCCGATTATCTCTCATATTAATATTTTCTCTTTTATTAAACGTATAGAAACCTATAAGAAAAATCTTATGTTGAAATTTAAAGATGTAAAAAATGAATTACGATATATTTTATGGAAATATGGAAGTGAAATTCGAGAGAATCCTATGCATCCTATGTTAAAGCGTATTGATTCTTTAAATGAACATAAAAATAAATTAAAAGAAGAATTATTACATTACCGTACTGCATATGGATATATGGATGATATTATTTTAAGAGAGATTAAACGCTCTGATAAATTACCATTTTTTCGTTATTTTTCACCTTGTTTTAATAAAACAAGGAAAAAATGTACTTATTCAAATCCTGTAATCGATGAATATATGGATATTTTATTTGAATAGATTGATTTTATTTCTTTTATTTATTTGATTTGATTCTACTTGTTTGACAGTAGTAATTTCCAAAACCAAGGTATTTCATATACTATATTTACTGGTTGGTTATTATACAGTCTCATTCTTATTTCGTTTGCCTTCTCCGTATTGTTCCATTTTAATTTTATTATTACTCTTTTATATTCTGGATCAGTTTTTAATATATTTTCTGTAATTCTCTCGATTTTTCCAATATCTATCTTCCTGAATATTTTATAAATAAAATTTCTATCTCTGTTATTTTCCATTCTTGGAATACAAATATCGGTTATTTGTTGTTTATTTATCTCTTGTTTTTTATTTATCTCTGTTGTTGTTATTTCTTGAATCATTTTATTGATTTATCTGATTATATTTTATAGTTTATTCTGTTTTATTATTTCAATTTTTTATACAGATATTATAATCTCTCGAATCCTATCCATAGTAAATTTATTTTCTATAACAGAAAAATCATAATTATTATAATGTAATTGTTTTTCGATGGTTAGTAAATCTTCCCAAGAATTTAATACTACTAATGGTATTTGGTTTCTTAGTAGTGTTTCTGTAAAGGGTGTTCTTAAAACTATTGGTACTACTTTTAAATATAATGCTTCCCATAATCTATGACAATCTACACCATTCCCTTCTGGAGAAATACAAAATTCATATTTACTTAGTCGTTTAATATTTTCTTCTGGTGATATATTTGGTAAAAATAGATAATATTTCGAGAGAATATTATAACAAGGTTGCCTTATTCTAGCATTTGTTTGTATATTAAAATTAAAAAATATTCGATTTATTTTATTATTAATATTATTATTTAATTCGTTATTATTAAATATTGTTAGACTACCGTGTGGCCACATACTGTTTGCTATTCCGATTGGTATCATATGTAATTTTGGATGAAAAAAACAAATATTTTGTGAATACCATTTTATTAGTTTGGGGGAATTTAAAATAGTTAGTGTTTCTTTTGTTTCTATAATATTTTCATCCGAATTATGAGAGATTAAAATAAATGGGTTCTGGAAATAATCAATTATCTTTACTATTTTTAATATTTCGTGTGTATAAAAATATATGATTCTTGGATTATCATATTGACTTTGTATTTCGCTTATATATTTTTGCTTATTTTTCTGCGGTCTTATTCTTGGATTATATTGAAAACTTGATTCTTCTCCTAGATAAACGTCTGCGATTTCCTGTATTCTTTCGCCGGTTATTATTTTATCTGAATTCATTTAAATATATTTTTGAAATAAATATATTTAAATATATTTTTTCGATTAATATATTTAATATGTCTAGTATC
>Ga0315908_10001019_pt1 | contig 21588 bp, 11 predicted proteins | sample LakEriMetagenome_12_FD_203520 | JGI IMG/M metagenome (GOLD analysis project Ga0315908, IMG submission 203520) | Freshwater fungal communities from buoy surface, Lake Erie, Ohio, United States - Buoy 4 MA124 | ecosystem: Environmental > Aquatic > Freshwater > Lake > Lake biofilm | place: USA...
TTATCAACACTCAGTGATTGTGACTCCTGAGTTTAGTTATATCTATATTTGTGGAGGAATTTTGTTGTCTACAGGGGAAATCACAGACAGCATGTATTAATTTGACATTCCTAATATCATGTTATCTGCTAGATAAAAGATGAATGTTAAGAAAATTGGACATAGTTTATGTTATATGGACGGAGAGATTTATGCAATTGGAGGTAAGACTAATGACAAAGTATGTACAAAGTTATGTGAAAAGTACAATATTCAGACTAATACTTGGATTAATATTAGTAGTCTTCATTATGGAAGGAGTAGGTGTGGACTCTCCACCTTTGTCACTTAAGACAATCAGAAATTCATCTATGCTTTCTTTGGCTCAGATTCTTTGCAAATTATTAATAATACTATAGAGAGGTATATTCTTGCTACTAACAAGTGGGAGCATATCAACATTCAATTCCCTTTCAAGAGGTACATCAATTAATATATTATTATATATCATCATATCATTACATATAATATCATTTATATTATTACATATTTATTTTATTATAATTTAAGACTCGAATCATCAGGATTAGGTTGCTGCTAAATTAATGATGAAGAAATAATAATATTTGGAGGATTTTATGAAGAGAAATTTAATTCTGAATCATCAACAATGACAGTGTTTTCTAATAAAATTGGAATATTTAATGTAAAGAATTAATTAGTTTAGATGAGCAAACTAGAGTTGCCAGTTGATTACAATAATACTAATAGTTGCTAAGCTATTGTTTAAAATAATGTTGTTTACACTGTTGGTCATTTCATGTAATAGAAGTCACCTCAGATGGTTAGATGTCTGGATGTTGATTATGTTCTTTCAATCACTAAAGACAAATCTGAAATTCTTGCAGTCCTTGACGAAATCGATATTTCTGAAAAATGACTAATCTTATTCAAGTTCATATTCATAATATTTATCATTATCAATATTATTTATTATTATTATTTATTTATTATTACTATTTATCATAGAAATTTTATTAAAATATTTATTATTTTAATTTAGAATAATATTTTAATATATATAAGTAGTTTTACTAATTTATATAAATAATATATCTGAATAAATAATGAGTGGAATTGGATTCTTAATTACAGGAGGAAATGGATTTATAGGAAGTCATACAGTAGTAGAATTATTTAATTTTTTAAATGATGAAAAAAATTTTGACAAGGATTTTAGAATAATAATAATAGACAATTATTTTAATAGTGGAAATGATGTTATAGATAGAATTCATAAAGTACTTGATAATTAAAAGTCAAAAGAAAAAATAAAGATTTATTAAGAAAAAATAGATATCAGAGAGCAAAATTAATTGGAAATGGTATTCAATGAATAAAGTAATGCAGGTTATGGAATAAAGTATGTAATTCATTTTGCAGGACTAAAATCAGTAGGAGAGAGTAAATAGAAACCAATATTTTATTATGAAAATAATGTGAATGGCACATTGAATCTATTAAAAGTGATGAAGAAATTTGATTGTAATAACATCCTTTTCAGCAGCAGCGCTACTGTCTATGGAAATTCAGATAATTGTCATGAATATAATGAAGCTCTTTTTGCTATTGACACTTACGGACAAACCAAACTCACTATTGAATACATGTTAAGAGATGTCCAACATGAATTCCCAGCCAATAGGTCATTCATCATTCTTAGGTATTAATATATATTAATACTATATTATATTGATTCTGAAATTAATTATTTTAATAATAATTATAATAAATAAATATTAATAATTTATAAAGACTAATAATAATGAGTGAGTATTAATAATATTTAATAAATATTAATATTAATTAACGAGTATAAAATATATGATTATATTAGATACTTTAACCCATGTGGAGCACATCCTAGTGGTATAATAGGAGAAACCCCTTAATCGTTTCCAAATAATCTGTTCCCTTATGTGTAAGATGTGATAATAGGAAAGAGACCATAACTAAATGTATTTGGAAATGACTTCAAGACTCATGATGGAACAGGAGTGAGAGATTATATTCATATAGTGGATTTAGCTTAAGGTCATATTCAAGCTTTGAAGGGATAGATCAATCAGAAGTTGAAACCATTCGATATTTTCAACTTAGGATCTGGTAAAGGTTATAGTGTTTTGGATGTGGTAAAAACTTATGGAGAAGTCGCTAATAAATAAGTCCCTTATACAATTGTCTAAAGGAGGGAAGGAGATTGTGATTCTAAGGTTGCTATTCCCGATAAAGCATTAGAGCTTTTAGGATGGAAGACTACAAAAGATTTGAAAGATATGTGTAGAGATTCTTATAATTTCGTCATTAAAAACTCATGATTCTTTATATATTATTATTATTTATAAATTATTATTTGTTATAATTTTATTTTTATTTGTTAATTTTATTTCTTATAATTTTATTTTTATTTATTATTTTATGAAAATCATTATTTCAACTAGCTTTCTTCTATTTCATTATCTTCTAATTTTATTTCCCCCATTATTTCAGTTAGTTTTTTCTTTTAATCTTGTTCTTAATTATTATACTATTCTTAATTATCTTAATTAATAACTAAACTTACTGATAATTATTATTATTCTTCTTCGTTAGTAAGATTTATACTTTCTTTTTTTTATTATATTTGCTCTTCTTCATTAATAAGATTTATACTTTCTTTTTTTTATTATAATTGATTATCTAAATTAATATTTCTATTTTCTTATATTTTGAATTGTTATTCTTGATCATCTTAGTTAACAATAAAATTTTCTTATGATTTCTATAATTATTGTAATTAATTTAATTTTTTTTTTAATTATTAATTTTCTTAAGTAATTTGCTAGTTAAATATAGTTAATTTATCAATTTTTTCTTGTTATTATTAAATAATAAGTTAAAGTTCTTTATTTTTTTCCTATATTTCTTTGTTTTATATTTCTAAAAGTTCTTAGTCTTTTTTTTCAGTGTTATTAAAGTTAGAAGTTAAGATGTCAGAATGTTCTTCTTAAAATTTGTTATTAGAAAATATAATGCTTTATCTTAAATCATCATTTCTATTGGATGGATTCATTGAAACTCTTAAAGGTTCAGCATTTTAACCTCTGAACCAATCTTCTGCAGTTTAAGCTGGTTCTTAGCTCAAACAATCTGGATATAAATCTTCTTAAAAGCTTGCATTCTATCATTATAAGAAATATTAATATAATAATAGTAAAAAATTAATAAAAAATAATAATGATAATATAATAATAATAATGATAATAATGTTATAATATAATAAATAATAAAATTTTAAAAATAATATTATAATTGATGATAATGATAATAAAATAATGTTATTACCTTGACTCTAGGTTAAATAAAGTTGATGATGGTGATTTTATTATCTTCCAACTTCAAAGCCCTTGCAACTTCACATTACTATGTATTGACAACACTTTTAGGATAGAATCCGATTGCTTTTTAGGGAACTTTACTTTAATAAGCAGAGAGAGAGTGTATTTAGCCTTCACTTAATTCATAATATTTAATGTTACTATTACCTTGTCCCCAAACATACAAAATTCCTAAGTCAGAGTCGAAATGAGGGTACAAGGTTCCAGACATACTATCTATCACATGGTTCTAAATCCTCGTCTCACTTTTCCTTAAGTCCCATAATGCCACTTCCCTTTAATTGTTGCTGCTGAAACCACAACTAGTCATATAGTGTTCATTTAGAAAACTGAATTTTTACGTCTTTGGTCCTTAATGAGAATCTGAGGTAAGTACGAATTAATTCAAACGAGGATCAATCAATCTAAATTTCTTGTCTTTCCATAATGATCCTAACATACTTCCATTTCTGTTCCATTACAAGCAAATATTACTATCAGGTCCTTCTATTTTTATTTATTAATCTTATTTCTACATATTCCATACTTTCACTGTATTATCATAACTTCCTGTTGCTATTACATATTCACTTGATGGATTCCACTCTAAATAAACTATTTTCCTATTGTGGGCTGTTATCTCTACTATTGGTTTTACTAAGTCCTATTGACTTTCACAGAAATTATCAGGAATTTACCATAATCTCAATTTACAATCCTCAGATGCTGTGGAAACAAAATTGTCATTAAAATGATTAAAGTTGAAATCTAATACTGGTCCATTGTGACCGATTATTTTGGGATGATTGGGCTCTAATTTGCAAAATTTACTGTTCCTTAATAAACTTAGAGCTCCTCCTCCCCCACTTTGCCAAGCAAACCCTATATACTTTCCATTTCCCTTTATTTATACAGCCTCTGTCACATTTTTAGATGGTTTTATTTACTCGAAGCACGATCGAGTTTCAGATCCATTCAAGTTTCTAAATCTTAGTTTTTACTATTTCATTTTATTTATTATCTTTTATTTATTATTAATCTATATATTTTGTATAATTGACTAAATATTAGGTGGTTCTATGGTGTAATGGTTAGCACCTGAGGCTTTAACCCTCATGATCAGAGTTCGAATCTCTGTAGGACCTCTTTTTATTTATTCTTTTTTTTATAATTTATACCATAATAAATAAAGACACAATTACTTGCTAACAAAAGAAAAATAATAAACTATTATAAATAAGATTATTATGATGATTATACAGTTCTGCTCATGATTAATGATTACACTGTATACCAAACTCCTGATAAATTCATATAAATTATAATATAAATTGTATTCTATGATGACTCAGATGACGAGAATGACCCTGGTTTAATACGTTTTGTATTAAAACTTAATGTGGTTTACTGTAGGCATTTGTCTGATCAATAATACATTTTTATATTTCTATTATTGAAGACAATAAATTTAAATATATTTTCATATTTCTTTTTCGTTTTCCAATTCTAAATATATATATTTGTTTAAAAGTTTCTGTCCCATTTCAGATTTTAATAATTTAGAAATCACAATAAATAGAAAGATCAATAATACTATTTAAATCAAAACATAAACGGGGAAATTAGGAGCTAATACCTTTTCAATTTCTAAAATTTATTATTATATTTACTTAAATAGAATTAAATTTAGGGTTGTTTCACATATTAATTAATACTAACATTTGATAATACTTTTATCGAAAATAAATAATAATTTTAAGAGTTTTTTTATATCCTATTTATTCCTATTATTTATTATTTCTCGTCAGTAGTGAAAACTTATCTCTCAGTGTCTAACCTTCTAATATTATTATCAATATTAGATAATTTATCATTAAATTATATTTTAAAATCTAGTCCTTGCTATAATCCAAAAATAAATATATTTTATAATAATAATTTTTATATTCTATATTACAGAACTTAGAAATTAAACTTTTATGTCGTAATTTTAATTTGGCTCTAGCTCAGATTCCTTTATTAAAAATAAATTTTATTTTTCTAATTAAGTTTGAATTTTAACTGTCTTTTCAATTTCTATTATCTAATAATCTTATTCGGACTTTATTTGAATGACTAAAAATGATAAATATATAATGAATAGAAAATTCATTTATATTTTAGATAATTTTAATTATTATTTATATTTTATATATTTCATTTATTTTAAATAAAATACTTTTAAAATTTTTTTATTTTAAATAAATTATGTCTTTATATAATAATAAAATTCGTTAATAAATAATTTAATGACAAAATTTAATTTATATTATATATTTTAAAAATTTGAAATTTAATGCAATTTTAAAATTAAACAATTAGGCATTATTTTGATGAGAAAAATGAAAATAGTTAAGCCTTATTAAATTCTATGAAAGCCTTATAGTCATAAATAAGTTTACAAGAAGAAGAAATTAATTAATATAAAATAAAAGTATAAGATTTATAAAATTAATTAATTGATTAAAAATTTTTGAAGGATAAAAAAATTATTTAAAGTGAAAAAGAATATAAAAATTTATTCTAAAAATATTAAGATTTAGAAGAAAATTTTTAAAAGAGAAATTTAGAATTTGAAAAATTAAAATAAGATTATGAAGATTTAGAATACAAATAAAGTGAAATAATTTATCTAAATTAAAATTAGTTAAAAAAAGAATAGAATAAATTTATTAAACAAATTTAAGAGTAAATGGATTAAATAAATGAAAATAATTAAAATTTAATGAAATATAAAGATAAAGATATGATGTAATTATAATTTATTAATGATCAACAGTTAATTATTAACGATTTAACTAAAGTATTTATATAAAATAATTAAATAGAAAAATAATTAATTTTAATAAAATGAAGATAAATTATAGGATTTGATTTAAGATTAAATTAAAGATGAAACTCAAAATTTATAAAAATATAAATAATTATAAGATTTAAATTTGAATTATAAAAAGGAAATTGAAAATTTAAATATAGAAATTATAAATTTAAATGATGATAGAAACAACATTTAATATAAACTTTACAAAAAACTTTATTAAATTCAAAATGATAATTTTAATTTTTTAATTAATTATTTCAAAGAAAGTCAAAATTTTCATTGTAAAATAATTGATTTAATATAAAAATAAGGCTCAAGCTTTTTAATATTAGATGTAAAAACAGGTAAAATATATAAAAATTAATGATAGAAATTACAAGAATAAGATAATCTGACGAGTAAGCTTTAAAATTTATATAGTTATAAGAAGAAAAAAGAAATAAAATAAGATTATAAAAAATAAAATATCAAAAAAGAACAAATAAAAAAACAATTTAAAACGAAGATTGAAGATAAAGTAAAAGCATTGATTCTAAAAATATTAGACTATGTGAAAATAAAAAATAAGAATAAAAGCAGGTTTTAAATCTTTTTAAGAATCAAAATATTTTAAATTCTAGATGAACTATAAAGACGATTTCAAAAAGTAGATCAAATTCAAAACAAAGTAAGAATTAAAAGTATGAAAGTGATTAAGATGTTAATGGAAATAACTAAAAATAAAAAAACAGAGTTACTTTATATGATGATTTTTATAATGAATTAGAAAGTAAGAATAATGAAAAGTATTAAATAAAATAAAACAATCAAAAGTAATTTAAATAAATAAATTTATTAAGAATAGACGATACATTGAATACAATTGAATAAAGAATTAAACATTTATTAAAATTAAGAAGGAGTGTATAATTTAAAAAATGATTAATTATACTATAAAGTTTATATATTAGCATCATTAATTAATTATTTAGTTAATAAAATTTTAGACTTAAAAGATTATATTTTTTTAAAATTCCATGTCTTCTATAATATTTTTTGATAATTATAAGATAAGAATTGGACAAGTTTAGGAATCAGAAGTTCTATTGTTTAACCACTTTTCATGCTTTTGATGAATCATCTAAAATAATGTTATTAACAATAATGATAATAAATATACATCTAGATATTGGAGTTGAATATTGGATTCCTCTGAACGATTCCTTTAATGACATCTTTGCATGCAGACTGTTGGATCAGCCCTAAGATATATAATAGCATTAATTTGATTGGAAAAAGAGGTTGTAAGGAAATCATACCATTGCTTATAAATAGTAATTTCAGCCTAGTTCATGTATCCACAGTCATAACTGTTCATTGCAAATATATTGTAGTCACTCATTATGCTCCTTTCGCTTATCATCACTGTCTCTTTCCCTTCATATTTCTGAATGTTTTGCCAGTGTTTCACTCTACTAAACAACGCGTAACTTTAAAATGTATAGCCATATCTAGTTGGTTCGCTGTAAAATAATTCTAAAAGGTTTTTATCTCCTTGTTTCAAGTTTTGCCATTAATCTACTGGTTCATTAATTACTTCAAAGTCTATATGATTTTTTAAAATCTTTAAAAATGTTGATTTTCCAACTCCAATATTTCCTTCTAAAGAAATTATGATTTTCTATTTTTTTTATTATAAAGGAGAATGTTATACTGATATTTAAGTAGATATTGACTTTTAATCAGACATTCAAATATTATTTATTTTTATATTCTTGAATATTAGAGCCAAAATAATCAATCTGAATTATTTTTTATTTATATTAATACTATTTATTTTTATATCGCCTAATTTATTATAATTATCATAAATACTATTATTATAAAATATATAATATGTGGTGGTAAAAATTTATTAAAAAAGCTGATAAAGTTGCATAAAAAGTAGAATAAAAAGGATTTGAATTAGCAAACAAAGCTCATATCATTACAATAAATTGTATAATATTAGGATTAGGTTATGGAATTTACACAATCTTAAGAGATTATAATAATTTTTTCTTATAGATGAGAGTAATTATTTTATTTGTTATTATTTAAGTAACCTCCGAATTAATATGAATCAATTCAAGATAAGTTACCAAATTTAGATGATGATGATGATGATAATTGATATTATAAATGGAAATAATAGAAATATTAAATTAATTATTTATTATTTTTCAGAAAATAGATTTTTTATATTTTAAATTATACTATTATTAAAAATTTATTAATAAATGGAAAATATTAACTTAATGAAAGTTTAAAGAGAAATTTATGTTAAAGAAATTAGAAAAAATAAAATTCTAAGCATCTTAACTAATAAAAGATCTAAATTTAGTGAAGATGTAATAATAAGTTAAGATTAAGAATAATTATAAAAAAATTAATTAGATATTAATGAATTTAGATTAAATGTTGATATTTAATTATTATAAAACTATTCAGAAAAATATGGATAGTAGAATATCATAAATAAAATATAAATTATTAAAAATATCAATAAAATTTTATATTATTACTAAGGAGATTTGTTAACAATACTTAATTAAAAAGTGTTTGATTATATTTTTAACGACTTTTATTTTTACTATATGGAATATTCTGAAAATAATATTTAATTTAATATATATCTAACTCTATTAATAATTAACATTACAAAATAAAAATTGATATATTTCATTAATTATGTTAAAAAATTTAATATGATACAAATTTTAGAAAAACTACTAATATATGAAAATTATATAGTTAGAGAACAAGTAAAATAATTTTTTTAATAAATATAATTTATATTTATTTTATAAATAATTATAATAATAATTAAAATTAATTATTAATTAGGTTATTTGGTCATTAAATAATATGATTTAAGATGATAATTCAAATATAATTATTGATATTTTAATAAATAAAGAAAAAATGATAATTGATGTAATTATTAATAGTTTAGAATTAAATAATACTTAAGATTTTTTTGATAACGCTGTTTGTTTTATTTATAATTTACTTAATAATTTTAATAATTAATAAGAAAAAAATATTTAAAAATTAACAAATGAAGATTTAGATTATTTTTTTAATTAAATATTTTAAATTATAAGTTATCTTTTTATTCATATATAAAATTAATAAAGCAATAACTAAATGTTGATTAACTCAATTTTTATTTCACTATAAAATTTTGATAAAGACCAGAAGCAATAATTTATTAATAATTATTAAGATATTGTAGAGAAACTTATAAATATAATATATGATTCAATTCAACTTTTAATTAAAGATTTTAATATTTAAAATTAATAATAATAAACTAACTGTCTAATTATATTATAAGTATTTGCAGAATTAACTTAATGTCACGATGAAACTAAATAACATTTAATTTAGTTAGGGTACTTAAATCTATTAGATTTTCTATTCAATAATATAGATTTTTTTCCATATTTAATTATAACATAAATTATCGATAATCTTAATTTTATGATTGAGTTTTAAGAAGACAACCAAATTTTTTAATCTTTATTTTAAAAATACCTTTAATAAATTATCAATTAATTTAAATCTTAAAATATTTATTAGTCTTCTAATCCTTTTATTAATCAATAATAATAATTTTTAATACATCCCTTATTAGTTTCTTAATTATATTATATTAACACTTTATTTTATTTTGGGGGATATTAGGCTTTTTTTATTTTGGTATAAAAAAATGATTTTGTTTAAATATTTAGTTTGTTTTTAAAAAAAATAACTATTAACTAAGATATTTTTCAAATTTCATAAATTATAATTAACATAACTAACTACTTAATTTATTACGGTGATCAAATTAAATAAGAATAAAATTCAAATCGTAATTTTATAATAGATTAATTAAATATATTTAATATTGATATGATATTTGACTCTATTAATTTAAACATCAAAGATGTCAAACAAATTAGTCAAATAGAATAAATCTTAAACAAATTATAAAACTTATGAAAAAATTAATGTATCTATATCATATTAAATATTTTTTTATATTTATTTATGTATTATTAATCAATAATATTTATTTGTATTGGCTGTATTTTTGCTTTAAGAGTCATCATCATTTTATGTTTCTATTAAATTTAAACATTATTAGCATTTACAAAATTTGGAACAGGAAACTCTTGATTTTTTACATTGGCAATACATTTTATCACATTTTTATTTTTTACAATTGCATCCTTTTAAATATTAAAAATTGTTCTAATTAATCTAAAATATTTAAAAATAAATTAAAATCTTACATTAATTTTAGATTTAAAGGCGTTTAAATCTCTTTACATTATTTTATATTTACTTGTTCTTATTTAATTTATAAGTTAAGCTAGATTTTTGCATTCAGAACATTTGCAATATATTCCGCAAAAACCTTCACTTTAAAAACAAGGGCAATATTATTTAATGCATTTAGATTTTTTACAATTGCAATATTTAATATTTTTGTTAAAGTTAGATTATTAATATTTATTATTATTTTATCTAATTTAAACTTTAACATTTTTAATCTTCAAATTATTTATTTAATTATCAAATTGACTAAATTTAGAAAATTCACCAATGATTTAAAATGTATTCATTGTTTAAAAATGATATACATTTTATTTTATTATTTTATTTTATTTAATAAATTTACTTTTTTGAATTTTTTTATATTTCAAACTTTTTATTTTTAAATGAGTTCTTTTTATTTAATATTTATTTAATTTATTAACTTAGTTATTTTGAATAGGTTAATAATCTTAATAATCATTTAAAGAATAATATTAATTATCAAAATAATTATTTTAAGAATAATTATTTAAAATGATGTTGTTATTATAATGAATTTAATTAATTTTATTAAATTGGTTTTCAGATTCATTTATAGTAAAAATATTAGAATCAATTGTAAGATTCTAATTATAATACATTAATTATTAATTTTTATTAATATAAAAAGTATCCTATAAAAAAGTTTCTTTTAATTTATTTTAAATATAAAGGCGCTTAAATTTATTCTCTATATTAAATAAAAAGTATAAATTATATTGATAATTAATTTAAAATAGAAAATAAAGCTAAATTCAATCTATTAATAAAAGAAATTTCTTTTTTAAAATCTTAAACAATCACTTTTTTAAATCTAGAATTATTTAAATAAAATAAATATGGGAGTAATTTTATAATTTTTTTACTTAAATTAAATTATATAACTATAATTAATTTTTACAATTTTATAATTAAGTATAGAATAAATAAAAAATTCTTATAATTATTCTAAAATTAATATTGAATAAATTAAATATTTTTTTATCTTTAATATGAATATATGTTTTTTGGAATTTATATAAAATAAATAGACATATAAAATTAATAAAATAAATTAATTAAACTAAGAATATTAATAAATAAAAATCATTGTTTGAAAATATTTTTAAGAATATCAGATAGAATATCACCAATTTAATAATGATTTTTTTTAATTAAATTTTTAAAATTAGATTCATCATTTTAAATATCAGAAATCTCTCTATCTCCATCATCGGATATTTAAATTTAGAGAATTGCTTCTTAATCAATGTTATTACCAACTCCTTATATTTGAATTTTTACATCTAATTCATATCCAAGTTTTTGTTACCCTCTAACACATACTACATTACTTTAACCACTTACACTTTTTATTTCTATTAATTCAAAATCTAATCCTTTTGTAAATAGTCCTTTCTTGTTTACCTTGTTTTTTAAATATTATTCTATATCTTCTGTCTTCATCTTTCTTTCTTCCCAAATTTATGCTTAATTCCATACTGAAGCCTAATTATTTTATTATCTGTTTTCTTCTTCCTTTTAAATCTCTTTTATTTTTTCTATATCATCTATTTCTACAGGCTTGTAATCTTATTTTTCAGCATTTTTGAATAACGGATCATTGTCAACCCAATATCTATAGCTATATTCTTTTTTTTTATTTTTTATTTATGATTATTCTTAGTTCTAGTTCTATTCCATTTTATTTTAGATATATTTTATTTGAATTTTTATATAAACTTTCAAAAATATTATATTATTTAAATTTTTACAATATTTATTATATAAATAAAATAAAAATTTACATTATTATTATATATTATATAATAATGAAATATAAAAAAGCTATAATAAATCAAAACTAATTAAAATATATTTAAATAATTAATGATAAAAATTACAAGACAATAAAAATTATAACTATTACTTATTTTTTTATTAAAAATTAAAAGAACCAAATTATTGTAAAAGAAATTCCTAATAAGAAAATTAATTTTTAAATTTTAATTTAAAAATCTCTAAAAGTGAGCTATAATATATTTAAAATAAGAAATATTAATTAGAATTCAAAAAAAAAATTATTTTACAAAAGTATGATCTGAAAAATAATCTATTTAATCAAATAATTTAAATTTACATTAATTATAATAGAAAGAAAAATAAGAAAAAGTTGAAATTTCTAACTATTTTTAAATTAAAAACATTTTAATGTTGCAATTATTAAAATTAAAAATGTGAAAATTAAATTAAATTATTACTCATTTAGTTAACTAAATTTAAATATTGAATTTTAATTTTTTTTTGAATAAAATATTATTTGAACTAACATTATTATTTTATAATATTACACAAATGAATATATATTATCAATTATTTAAAAGTTTTATTTATTTAATCTTATCTATTTAATAACGATATTTAATCTTATTAATTTATTTAAATATCTTAAATAAATTATTATTAATCAATATCTGTTAAATCTTAAAATTTATTATCAAAAGAATAATAGCAAAATATTGCATAAAAAATAAATTAAATTCCAAAAATTGCATTAATTTGTTAAGATATACATTCATCATAATAAAATTAATTTTTATACTGAATATTCATATCATTATTGTCTAAATTAATATATTTCTAAAATTAATATTATGATTTACTTAAGTTAAGTTAATTTTTAAAAATAGAATAAATGAAGTTGTTAATATTTGAAAATTTATAATAGATTCTTTATTATTTTAATATAATATTTTTTCTTCGATATTAGAAATAATTTTTAATAAAAATCCCATAAGAAAATATTAAAACATTAACAAAATAATAGATTATTCCTAAAAATATAAAATTTATTTTACGATTTTATTTTGATAGCATAAAATCAATTAAATTATGTAAAGAAAAAACGCCGAATATTATTTAATTACTCAATAAATAAAACATTATTTGAATATAATTAAATTAAAAAAATGTCCCAATAAAAAAGTAGCACACAATACTCCATTAAATAAATCATAATATTAAATATAAATTTACTTATCCTAATAATGTAAATAAGACACTATAAAATTTTTATTAAAACTAATCATTATTATATCAATCAAACATCCGTAATATAAACAAGATATTATTAGACTATCATTTCTTTCTTAATTATTCATGGATAAATAAATTATTTAATAATCAAAATTATTATTTAATAAATAATTATAATAAAATTAATATATTTAAATTAAAAAAATTGATGAATATTGGTATATTAATTAATACATCTCCAACAATGTTATAAAAAACTTACAGAAAATTAAGTCTGTTAGAATGTAGTAAAATAAGTGCTGAGTATTTGATTTAAAAAAGATAAAGATATAATAATCAAGAAAGTAAGTTTGACAATTACTTTTTGTTTTGCTCAAATCCTTAGAATATTATACTGTCTTCTTATCAACATAGCATTCTTCACTTATAAAATCAATTAAATTATTTATACTATAGTCCGTAAATATTTAGTTTAAATTTAGAATAAATGATTTGGTTGAAGCTTTAAAGGTTTCTATAAATGAGATTAATTGATTTAGAATAATCTCATCCACAGATGGTCCTGTTTTAGGAAAAGAACCCAAAAAACTATTTCCTCAAATAGTAATTATTATTAATTTAAATAACAAAGATATTTGTATTTATTGATAATTTGAATTTCTTGGTTTTGAATGAAATTTAATTGAATTTTATCAATAATTACTCTAGTTATTAAAAATGGGATATGTAAATATATTTAATTCAAATTTGTATTCCACCTATAAAAAATGAGAAGATGAACTAAAGTACTAGATAAAATACTTTATTATTTAAATAGTTTTGCTAATTATATAATGGCTAATTTATTTAAATTACAAAATTTGAAGATATAAATTTTGTGATGGAAAGTCTCATTGAAAAGTTGAGACTAAAAGTGTAAATTAGTTTATAAACATTTAATTTGGCTTAAAACTAAAGTGAATAATAATTCAGAGAGTTTAATTAACCTTAATTCAAGAGTTTGAACCAGAACAATAGTTAAATATTGGTGCCATTAATAGTTAGCAAATAAATAATTGTGTTTAATAACAAAATAGACCAAGATATAATTTTCAACATATAACAAATGTATTAAATTAATTTATATATAAATTTTTAAAGATATTAATAATTTTAAGCCTCCCATTCCCAAGCGAACCCTTTTCAGTTCAGTATCAACTGGATAACAAAATATCAGTTGCACCTCAGTATTACATTGACTTCACCAAAATATTTCTTTACTCTCAGAACCAAGATTTTTTTGCGGAATCATATGAAGTTGATTATTTTTCAGAAATCTATTAATAAATTTATCTTATCTTAAAGGAACACAAGGAAATAAAATCTATTCAATTTCCTATTTTTCATAAGAATAATACTAATCTTAAAATTCCTTTTGCTTTATTAAAAATTAACATGTAAGACAACTTTAAATTTAATTTGGAAATATAAGTCTTGCCTTATAATTTTAATTAATTTTTTATTTTATTGGATAAAGTCAGTTTTTTAAATTAAAGTCAAAAATCAATTAATACAGTTGTTAAGAACATCGAAGAATATTATAGAAAAGTGCCTCTTTATTATTAACCTTATTACAGAAATTATTTTCAATTCAAAAATCTTTAATTGATGATAAAAAGTTAAAACTATTTTGAGAATTATAATAACATAAACATTCAGGCATTGATTGAAGAGTTTTAATAGATTCATCATCATATCTGCAATTAGTACATTGAAACTTTTAGATACAAAGAAAAAAGCCATTTTATTCATGAAAATAGGAAGAACACTTAATGTTGTTAGAATTTAGAATAAAATTTTCAAATCAATCAAATTTATTTTAATGATAAAGATGAATATAGTTTTCTAGATGATTATCTTATACTAGAAAAATAAATTCAAGATTTGACTTTAATTAATAAAAACCAATCATTAAGAAATCGATATATGAGGAAACAAAGCTAGAATAGTGAATTTGAAAAATAAACATTTAGTAGTCCTTCTTTATTTAAAGATCCATATATTGAAACAGAATTAGAATTTTCAAAAGAATGTGAACCTTTTGGGAATCCTTTCAAATTAATTAAAATTAAGTAATTTTATATTCTTTATTTTATAGATAAGAAAAAGTCTAGAAAAATGATATAAAGAGTGAAGTAAATATTGAAAATTATTTGACTAAAATAAATTAAAATATTTAAAAAAATCAAAACCCAATTTGTATAAAAAATAAAAGATCTTAAAGTATGCAAAATTTATTAAAAGAATAAAATATAAATAGTCTTAATCCTCATAAAAAAATTAAATAAGAAAAAAACCTAATCAAAATTGATTAAGAATAATTATTCAACATTAATAAATATGAAAAGTATTAAAATTAAAGAGAATTTTAAAAATTATAATTAGAATATATATTTGAGAATAAATAAAGTAAGATTATATTAATTAAATCTAAGAAATAATAGAGGCAATATATATAGTCAATAATAATTGTTATAGTAAAGAATAAAAGAAAGCAAATATAGAAAATATGTTATTAGCATAATAATAAATATTAAAAGTGAACTAAGATATATAAAGCGAACTATGTAATATAATAAAAGAGATTAGTAAAAGATAGGGTATTAATATTTGATGGATATAAAATAAAATCATAAAATATTAATTCTATTATCTTTTTAAGGATTAAAAGAATAAATATAGGATTTTTGTGAGGGCACAATAGTAAGCTAATGCAAATTAAAGAATTAAGTTTTGGATTGTTTATTTTATTTGAACTTGATATTAGGAAGAGGCTTTGCCTATAGTTTATGGAGAAAAGCGAGTGGCAAATCCTAAAGATATATGCCTTGCTGAGGACCAATAAGATACTTAGCTGTTTTGAAAGAATAATAGCCATCACCACCCTCTGCCTGATAATGTTTCAAAGCCATCACATAAAACTTATCTTGTACCAACTTGTGCTCACCAATCATTATGCTTTCCCTAATCACTCTCTGACCTTCTGGTAATTAAGGATTAAAGCTAAACCTTATGTTCGATACAATCGGCCATCTTCCATCTAAAGAAGGATACTTACTTACTCCATTTTCTAAGGCTTCAATTATTAACTTTCCACTTACTTCCTTTACAACTAGTTCATCTTTTATTGCTAAAATCTTCTCTATTATTTCTTGGTTTATTTATCCTTTAGGGATTATACAGTCAATTCATAGGCATCCTCCATTTATTAACACACAATCACATTTTAGTTTGTAACGAATTAAATCTGATAGGAAATTCCCGATTCCACTTTCTGAACCTCTTACTGTTTCAAATCTGCAATCTAAGTCTTATTCTAAATATCCTATTGCTTCTTTTTTATTGCTTTCAAATTATTTCATAACTTTATCTATATATTCTTTGCTTTCCATGCATATATTTTCTAATTTATTTGTCTCGATTATCTTATTTTATATTTATATTAATTATTCTTATTTCTATTATTATTGCTACTATTATAATTAAAATTTAATATCAATAACTCCAAACTATTTAAAATTAGTTCCGCTTTTAATAATTCTGGTTTGATTGACTTATTTATCAAGTACGACATGATCATGCCCTCCTAAAATTAAATCAATTCCTTAAACTGAATTTGCAAGATGAATATCATTATGATTTCTCATATGAGTTAAAGCAATAATAAGTTCACAATTCTATTACTTGAATAAATATATCTTTTCATTAGCTTTTTCAATAAAATCAATAAATATTAACTCAGAAATATCGACATGTAAAATATTGAGCCAATCTTATTCCACTAAACCCATGATTCCTATTTTTATATTATTAAATACAAATATTTTATGTTCTTCTGCTTCACAAACTGGTTTCCCTAAATTTTTATCAAATAAGTTTGAAATTATCCACGGAAAATTCAATTAATTTTTCAGGTTAATTAATTATTTCATTCCAAAATCCTAAAGATTTAAATAAGGAAGATAAATTATACAAAATCATGATTTCCATAAATTGCATAATCTACTTAAGATTTAATTAAAGGAAAAATCATATTTTATCCTTACATTTAATTTGATATTATTGTTGGACTAAATACATCTCCAGAAAATAAAGTAAGAGCTTTATTTTTATTTTCATCTATTCTATTATCTTCTAATCCCTTAATAAATTTTGGAAGATTTTCATCCAGTTCATAAACATCATTAAAATGAAGGATTCTTAATAATTTAAACTATTCTAAAATTTAATCATTCTTAATATTATTTTACATTTATTATTATTATTATATATAATTTAATTTCTACTTTATTTTTATTGAAATTTTTATTACTTTTAAAAATTAATTTTTCTTATTAAAAACTTATATTTTTTTATTATCAATTTAAATATTTAAAACTAAAAAGTTTTAAAAATTTAATACAAAATAAATAAGATAATGAAATATTTTTGAATTATTAAGAAAAATAATTTACTGAAATCAAGATATATTATAAGCATAGTAATTAAATAAAATAGATATTAAATAAATGAATATAATAAATAAGATATAAATTTTTTTTATAAAAACTAATTATTAAAATGTTTAATAAAAATTTTATTCAATTGATAGCGATAATATTTTTAACGATAAAAACAAATCAACTTTATTTTTATCTTGAATAAGGATAAGAATAGTGCTTTTATGAAATGGGTTTTAAAAATTCAGTTACAGCAGTTCATTATCATATATTGGATTCTTTAAAGAATGAAAAAACTCAATAGAAAATTACAATTTTATTAAAAGTATATGATGGGAAAAATAAACTTATTCACGAAGATTAAATTAATAATAGACTTGGAACAAAAGAATTCCCTAATATTGTTAATGGTGAAATTAAATTATGTTTGACTACCGATAGTTATAATTGGTTTTCAGAAAATGCAAAGTTAAGAATTGAGTTTGAGTAAAAAATTTATTTTATCTTTTATCATCTATTAAATTTATATTTATCAATCATATTAATTTTTATCAATTTATATTTAAATTATTTATTATTATTAGTTATAACATAATTACCTCAAAGGTAAAATAACCTGATGTTAATAATTTAGTTAAAGTTGAATAATTAGAACCAATTTATTTATTGAATAGAGATATTGATATGTAAATTAGAGAGTTGAGTAAGTAAAATGAAGGATTTTCTGATGCAGTTTATGAATTAATGTCAGAAAGTTATAATACATAAGAAAATATTTAAACATTAACTATCTGTCAAATCGTAGTTTTAGTTATTGTGGCCTTGATTTAAATTTTTTATATTAAAAGATTCATAAACCAGAAAAAATTATTTTGATGTGATTTTTATATATTTATTATTAGATAATAATATTAATATTTGATATATAAATTTAATATTGTAATAATATAATAGTATATTAATATATAATGACAACAGCACATAGACCTACATGGAGACCAGCAATAGGAGGAAGTGAATAAGGAGGAAATAAAATAACAGTTCCTACAAGATAATATTCAAGTAAAGATATTCCTGGATATACTACTTTAAAACAAAGGCTGTTTTAAAGTTAAAATGAAGATTAATAAAAAACAGATGATTTAATTAAAAAAAAGGTTAAGTTAGATTTAAATTAGTTTAATTTTAATAAGAATAGTAATGAATAACAAGATAATTTAGTAAATAATTTAATCATTTAAGAAAGTGTTAGTTAAAGTAAAGAATCTATAAAATAAGATGATTAAAATGATATATAATCTTTAAAATAAGATTAAGAAAGTTAATTAAATTTAGAAGAATCAGATTCAGAAGAAAGAGAAGGATCTGAATTTTCTTAAGATGATGATGATGATGATTATTTATTATTGTAAGAGTTCGAAAAAATTAAAAAAGAAAGGGAAGAAATTTAAAAGTAAAAACAAGAATAAAAAGAAAAAGATGATTTATAAAAGTTATCAATTAATCCTTTATTATAAAATAATATTTTATAAGATAATTAAAATCAAAATTTGAGTCTTTAAAAAAGATGGTTTGAAGACACTGTATTTAAAAATTAAGCTAAAATTAACCAAGATAAACAGAATAATTATATTAATGATGTAATTAGAAGTTAATTTCACAGAAAATTTATGGGAAAATTTATTTAAAATTGAAATTGTTTATAATAATTAAATATTATATAAATTAATTTCATTTTTTTTAAGGTTTTAACTTTAATATTTCTGCATCTATTTCAATTATTTTTTTTTATAATTCATCTTATTATTCTTTCTATTTTTACAATTCTAATTTTATTTGCTCAGACTTTTTATTATTATCTTTTTTTTACTATATTTATTATTTTAGACTTTAAATTTGTTCTTCTAATTATGCAGTTTAATTTGTTTATTCATTTTATAATTTATCTATTTCTTCTTAGTTTTTTTTTAATTAAACCTTTAAAATTTTTTAATTATAAATTTACTTGATTTTGAATTTATTCTGTTTTTAAGTTTTCAGTCATTTATTAAAGTTTTTATTATTCATATTATTATTCATTATTTAGTTTTACTTTTTAACTTTAAACATCTTCATACTATTCCAAAAGTTATTGATCTATTTCTTAATATTTAGTTTCAACTTTTGCAGGTTTACTAAGTAATAATAAATAAAATAATGATATTAATTTACCTATTTTTAATAATAATATCAGAAATAACCTATGCAATATCATTATTATACAATATCATAAATTAATGTTATGCCTTGACTCCAAGAGCTTTTTAAAAATAATCTTGATTATAATTAATAATATCAGTTAATTCTTAATATTATTTCTTTTATTGATTTTGGTCAAACTGTTTTTCAAAATTATTGGTTTCGAATAAAAATTGACATTATCTTAAATAATTAATTATATTTACTCATCAGACAATTATTCATTTATTTCAAAAGATTATATTTCCTTATTTTTTATAATTTATAATAACTCATCTTTCTTTTATCTATAATATTGAGTTTCATGAGCTTCCTCTGCTATTTGCTAGAACTTTTCAATAGCAAAAACTCTACAAGCCTTAGTAAATAATAAATATAAATATTGAATATGAATAATAGATATAAATAATAAATAAAAACATGATAAATAAATATAAGAAAAAATATGAATAATAAATATTAATAAATAAATGATAAATTACCTTAATAACATTGTAAATAACATCATACTCTTTTGGCTCATCATCCATAAGAGATTCATTAAGATGAAACATGTAATCCTCCTAACTTTAAGCAAAAGCAAAATCAACGATTTCCTTATAAAAAGTTTTAACAGTAATGTTAAGATCAAGATTTTGCTATGGATTATTTAGTCCATCAATAAAGTTCTAGATAAAATAACTCTAAATATTAGAACTGAAAAGATTGTATTAATCAATATATCTAGCACTCATATTTAAAAGAATATCAAGTCTGATTTCCTTTAGCTTTTCTTAATATTTGAAATAAGAAGCATCTTAAACACTCATATTTAACACATTTTAGCCATAAATGAGATTATAAAACTAAACAATTTTGAAATTACCTATGAGTTTATAATACAGCTATTAGTTGTTTTATTTAGTGAGAGATAAAAAATGCTAATGAATATCGACTAATTGAGTATTTTTTTTATAATTTTTGTATGAATAGTTATTGGAAACTATAAAGAGCGAAGGTTTGTCAAGAGAAGGTTGGTGTTAATAATTAGTGATGAAGTATTATACTTATTCTGGTTGTTGACAATTCAGTATAACTAAATCAGATATTCTTAATAGAAATTGTAGATTTCTTTTAAATAGTTACGAATTGTAAGTTTCACTTACATGGCAGATAAAAATGTATGATTGATCATAAGGATTGAAGATTGGTTCTGCAAACATTTAAATTGGAGATATACTGTTGAATAGTTGATTAG
>Ga0315908_10001021_pt1 | contig 21578 bp, 41 predicted proteins | sample LakEriMetagenome_12_FD_203520 | JGI IMG/M metagenome (GOLD analysis project Ga0315908, IMG submission 203520) | Freshwater fungal communities from buoy surface, Lake Erie, Ohio, United States - Buoy 4 MA124 | ecosystem: Environmental > Aquatic > Freshwater > Lake > Lake biofilm | place: USA...
ATCACTGTAGATATTGCACACGGTCATTCTATTAAAATGAAAAAAATGGTTAAATACATCAAAAATAAAATGCCAGATGTATTTTTAATTGGTGGGAATGTCTGTACACCAGAAGCCGTCACTGATTTGGAATCTTGGGGTTGCGACGCTGTTAAATGTGGTATTGGTGGGGGATCCGCTTGCACTACATATCACTCAACTGGTTTTGGTAATCGTGGTTGGCAGGCGTCAATGATTAAGAAGTGTGTTAAGGTAGCAAAAAAACCAATTATTGCTGACGGCTCAATAAAAGAACATTGTGATATTACAAAAAGTCTTGTTTTAGGAGCGTCTATGGTTATGGTTGGTGGTATGTTATCTGGATACATAGATTCACCAGGGGACAAACTTAAAAACAAAGTAGACGGTCATTGGTACAAAGAATTTTGGGGTAGTGCATCATCTTCACAGTCTGGTAAGACAAATAGAATTGAGGGTATTAGAAAATTAGTACCATATAAAGACGTTTCTATTTTTGATAAATTAAATGATATTGAGGAATCACTACAAAGTGCGATTTCTTATGCTGGAGGAAATCCTAACACAATTGAATGTTTAGGTAATGTAAAATATGTGATTAAAAATTAATATTCTTTAATTTTTATAATTAAATTACCATCACCTTTTATTATTCTATGATAAACATCTTTTGGTATTGAGATAACTTGACCTTCTTTAAGAAGTCTAGGAGTTTTGTTTTCAAATTGTAACATCCAATCATTTGATTGTATTACTTTTATCTTTTTATTTTTTTTTTCAAAATGCCAATTTAGTTCCTTACTTTCTGTATTTTCTTTTAATAACCTAGTTTTTATATTGTTTGGTTTTAATGGTAATTTGTTTTCGGCAATTGAATCTTCAACAACATAATCTAAAGGGTATAGTGGTCTTTTATTGAGATTAATTTTTAAAAGTGCCTTATCTGGCTCGTGAAACCAACTGGTATCCTGTAATTGTAAGAATAATTTACCTTCTTTGTAAATTAAATCTTCAATGAAATTACTACTGTGAATACTTGGTTCAGAATCAATAAAAAATTTAATTATTGCTTGTGATGGTAATAGCTCTTCTTTTGGTATTGCGTTATAAACAGAACTTTTTGGATTTATTGAAATCCCATACAACGTTAGTTTTATTTCTTGGTGGTACTTGCGCTCAAATTTTTTTTCAACAACACTTTGTAAAAAATGATTAATCATTTTCACATATCTAGGGTTGATAAATTTTCTATAGAGCGTCATTTTTAATATTCTTTTACCAAGTTCTACAAGCCCAATATCTTGGTTTCCATCTAGGTCCTGGATTATCACAATTGTGTCTAGCTCTAAATGACCTTCTACGTTCTGGGTTATTTTTTTTGATCACCATTCTTTTACCTTTAGCGGATTTTCCACCAAAACCAAAATTTACTTTAACAACTTTATCTTTATCATTTTTAACATAAACTTTGAATTTTTTTACGTCACCTTGCATTATTTTACCAAGTTGTACTTTTCTACCTTGGTATTCAGCTTCGTTTAGATAGTTAAATTCTTGCACGGAACCGTATTGATCTTCATATAAATAAAAATTAAATTCTTCTTTAATGATTTTATGTAATAATTTTTTTATTTGTGATTCGGTAATCATAAAATTTTTTATTAATATTTTATATTTATATTAATAAATACTTGATATTTATAATTAAAATCGCTCAATATGAAAGAAATTATATTAACAGAAGCAGACATTAAAAGAATAGTTAAAAGAGTTCTTAAAGAAGAAGATGCAAACCCATCTAGTCCTGCAAAAGATAATGAAGAAAGAAAACCTAGATGCATTCCAGAAAATATTATGCAGTTAGATGATTTGGTAGGTCCAGCAAGTGAATTTGTTAAATATTCACCAGGAATTAAAAAAAGAGCTTTTGGTGTAAACTCAATGGTGGATACTTTAGGTATCCTTAACAATCTCCGTTGGGCTAATGACATTAAAGATGGTGGTGCACATTTAGCTTATGAGATGTTGAACCATTTAGATAAGTTTAGAAATAAAAACTATCACGATGAGACAACTGGAGAGTGTCATAAAGCAATGGATAAAATTATTGAGTTGTATAAAGAAAACGAACACGGTACTGAACTAGTAAAAGACATAGAACGAGTTATGGCATTACAATCAAATGATGATGATAATGTAACACCATCATCAAGAGCTAAAGAATATTTAAAACAATGTATAAACCTTATAAAAGGTAAATAAAAACTTTGCTTAGGACCATTACTGGTTATGGTAATGTTAAAGGGACAATTCGCTACTGTCCCTTTTTTTATTTAAAGATATTTATAATAAAAACAATTATGATGAAAAATTATTGGAAACCCACACCAAAAAAGTGGAGAAAGTTAGGGGATGGATTATTGGCTGCCGCCGCAATTGTTGCTGTTGGTGGTGTTTGGCAATATGATATGTTAAAGGAGATTTTTACAGCACAAGAAATTAAAATTATGATTGTATCATCAATTGTACTTGGTGTTGTTGGTAAGTTTCTTACAAATTTCTTTAAATCTGACGATAAAGAATCCCAAGAATAACATTTTATCAAGTTTTTTACTCCCCTCCAAAAGAGGGGTTTCTTTTTTTAAATAATTATTATTATATTTGTGCCCTATGAGTGATAAGAAAGTTAAAAAACAAATAGAAAGAAAGGTGTTTGAGAGGGTTATTAAACACGATGATTGTACTTTAATCTGGAAATATGACAATTATAAGTCAAATTCTGGTCCATATGAGGTAGAAATCAAATACCCAAAGAAAAAGAGCTAATTAAAGTATTTATCTATATGAAATTATTACCAATTTTAAGTGAAATAATAGACAAAAAAGAGCTCATTTTAGCCCTAAAAACGATGGATTTTAGCGAAAAAGAGGCCGAAAAAGAGCTAAAATACCACCTAAATAGGTTAAAAAACCTACCAGAAATGGTAAAAGGATACCGAATTTTAAGGGTAAATGACAAAAAAGACATCAATTTTGATGAAATTGGGTCACATTTTGCTGAAAATAAGCTTGATTTACTCTCAAATCACTCATATTTGACTGGTTTAGGTGAAAAATACTACCTAATTACGGCTAAAATACCCAAAAATGACATAAATTTGCAAGAAACTATCAAAAATAACATACTTTATCCCCACGAAAACGAAATTACAGTCAAAAATAAGGGAAAAAACGTAAAAATTATCAAAATTGAGGAAATTAACACCGAAAATGATAATTTTTTGTGGTAATTACCTAATTATAGTCACAAAACCGTGTATTTCCTTTCTTTCATCGGTATTTTTTACACCAAAATTGATTTTCCACGTATAAACACCATCTAAACACATTTTATTGTTATATGTACCGTCCCAACGACCATTTGGGTCATTAGATTCCCATACAATGTTCCCCCAACGGTTAAAAACAAGTACTTTAAACTCATTTATATCATATCCAGAGGTAAAAACAGGCCCCCAGAGGGTGTTAAACTCATCTTGGTTAGGTGTAAATGTGTTTGGCACCCAATAAATGAGCTCTGGACATCGTGTAACAGTTACATTATAGGTCATTTCTAGTGATGGACAACCATCCGAGTATCTAATTACATTAATTTGATAATTTCCTGGTGTATCCCACGTAATTTCTAGTTCTTCTGTGTAAAAATACAGTCCATTTACCGTCCATTCATTGTTTCCAGGGTCATTTGTTGTTGAAAAATAGGTATAAGTGGGTGTATATCCTTCACATATCTCAATAAATTGTTGTGTAAAGGATAAAAACCCGTAAAAAATGAATAATATTAGTAAAATATACCTCATTAATTGTGTTGTATCGGTGATAATACTGGTTGAGCATTAACAGTTACAGTACTTGTTGTTGAAAATGTACATCCACCTTGTGTTACAGTATAAGTTATGGTGTTAGAACCACTACTTGCAAGGTTCGGGCAAAACTGATTACCACTAACACCAGTACCAGACCAAGTCCCACCAACTGGAGTACCCACTAAATTGACACAAGGGTCTGTTGAACAGTAAGGCCCAAGGGCTGTAATGGTAGGTATTACTTGCAATATAAACACGTTTAATGTAACTGGAGTACTTTGACACCCACTTGGGCTTGTTGCAACGACAGAAATGGCGTTATTTATCAATCCAGGGGCTGCTGCCGACCAGTTTACGTTGATTGAGTTAGTACCTTGTCCAGATGTTAGTGTTCCAGGTGCTAAAACTGTCCAAGTGTAGGTATATCCAACACCTAAAGAAGGTACAGTATAGGTTGATCCGTTAGTTTGGTAGCAAACTGTGTCTGGGTTTACTGTTGATTGTGCTGATACTACTCCAGTTATCAACATCATTAAAGAAAATAATAGTTTTTTCATAAAAAAATTAATTATGGTTTATTGGTCCTACTATTGGTAGGGTTGCATTTATTGTTCCGTTAAAAACATTAAAGGGTGTTGCGACATCACAACTTGTACTTGTATAGCTTCCCCACATTCCATCTGAACCAGGGGTAACTTGTATTAATAAATTTTGTGGTGTACATACGTTTGCAACAGTTAAAGTAACACAAAATGTCCAAACACAGGATCCGGCATCACCAAAATCATTTCCTGGGTTACCATCAACGGTTAAATCAAAGAAATAACCAGGACCAACTGTTACAATTGGTGTTGTTGTTGAGGTTACAGAAGTCCTCCATACCCATTGTCCCCCGGTTGCATTACCACCACAGTTTGCTGGGGCTGATTGTGGTGTTACTGACCCCCAACCAGGCCCTAGTGTCAAATCAAAGCCTTCAATCCAGTTTGTTCCGGCTTGTGTATATCCGTTCATTGTATAACACATTGTTACAACTTGTCCTGGATTATATGTATTTCCTACTGGTGCTGGATTTAATGTAAAAGATTGTACACCATTACATTGTGAAAACACAAACAAAAAATTTAAAATAAATGTAAAAACAAATAATAATTTCATATACTATAAATACATTTATAAAACGGTACATTTTTAAAAAAGTATTGTCAAATGAACATTTATTGGTTATTATTTATTATATGAGGTTTAAAAAGTTTCTACAAAATATTTTAGATAAACAATTTAAAAAAGATTTAACGGAATATTTCGGAAAAAATAGTTATGTTAAAATTAGTAATGTAAGTTTTGTTAGGAGTAAAAATTCACATTTAATTAATATAACACTCTTTGTTGATGAACCAGAAAAAATTGAGTTACTATACCCAGATGGGTTAGAAATGTTAATTCACCGAGCTTGGAAAGTAATTGGGGACAAAAAAAATATTATTATTCAGTCTTCATTTGATTTAATTCCACAATAGAACCCATTTCTATTAGATTTTTAATCGTCTTATTTAATGGTGCCTTAATAAAATATTCACCATTTTCGTGTTTAAAAAAACACCAACCAACAAGTAAAGAATTTAACTGGTTGTAAGTTTCTTTATCTTTTACTTTATATACATTTAGTCCCACCACCATCTCATTCTTTCTTTTAAAATTTTAAATAATAAATTATGTGCTTTTTCTTGGTTATGTTTTGAAACATAATGACATAAATCTCTTTTATTTAAATCTGGGTTTTCTTTTAATATCATACGAACACTTGACGGATATTTTTTTAAAAAATCATCATAAGTTTCACTTAAAACTTCTATATCCACTGAGTGAAGATTTTTATCACCTTCTACTGGTTTAAATGTAATATCAGATTCTTCATAATCAAGATATTCAGTCTCATAATGTTCTTCTTTAACTCTTTCTATAAGATTCAAAACAATGGTCATATCACGATTGTCCCTATCAACTTCCATATGACGGTTTGCGTAAATAATCTCTTTTCTTTGAAACTCTATTTTTTTTTGGAGTATCGTAAATATATACCATTCGTCCCAATCCTTATCTTTATATAAAATTGGCACCCACCGAAAGATATTTTTTATACCACCAAGAAAGTATCTTATTCTCCAATGTGTTTTTCGCCATAAGAATGGTAAAACTCCTTTCCTATTCCATGCAGAGTCTTCAGGTATTATCAGTTTTTCGTAGTTTCTCATTTTCTTTATCTATGTATTGCAAATATAAAGAAAATAATATTAAAAAGTTAATAGAAATACATAAAAAAGTTTCTAAAATCCAATGCCAGTCAGTCTGCGTCATTGATACGTGTGTACCAAACCACATAAATGAACCATACTTGTTCATTAATTCAACAATTAAGTATTTTAAAAATTTAATTAACATTAAACAAATCTAGGTATAACAGAATCTTCAAGGAAGACTTCAAATTCGTGTTCAAGACCTTCTAGTTCATCCATTAAATTTCTGTAGTCATCTAGTAAGTCATACCCAATTTCACCGATTTGAAATTCGTATTCAACTAGATTACCATCTGGTGTTGCAACAATGTAACCATAATATTCTTCACCCCCAAAATATACGGATCCAAAAATTAATATTTCATTTTTATCACTTTCTTTATCAACTTCTTGATAGTCATATTTAAATTCCATTTCTGGAATATTAGGTAAATTAGACTTAATTGTTTCACCTCTTTGGTCATCATACATCGCATATTCATCCGCCGGTCCTTGGTAATATTTTAAAGGACCTTCGTGAGATGATATCCCATCTAAATATCTTTTCTCACTTGGCGTTAAAGAATCTCTACCAGATTGACCTATTTTATCAATTAGTTGATTTATATATTCTTCATTTTCAATAATGAATTTCATTTGAGATTCGGTTACTATAATTTTTTTCATATTGTTTGACTTATTAATATAAATATTCTATCCTTATAAAAAATTATATTATGAGTAAAATTAACGAAAACAGTACTGTGACTGTAAATTACACAGGAAAACTAGAGGATGGTTCTGTATTTGATTCATCTTTTAACGAAGGAAGAGAACCATTAGTTGCAACTTTAGGTCAAGGTCAATTGATTAAAGGTTTTGAACAAGGACTTTTAGAGATGGAAGTTGGTGATAAAAAAACTGTGGAGATTGAAGCAGCGGATGCTTACGGTGAAAGAAATGAAGGTATGATTCAAGAAGTACCAAAAGAAAGAGTACCACAAGAAGTTGAGGTTGGACACGTTTTACAAGCGGAAACTCCGATGGGTATGGTAAACTTTAATGTATTAGAAATTAAAGAAGAAACTGTTCTTCTTGATGCTAATCATCCTTTAGCTGGGAAAAAATTAATTTTTGAATTAGAAGTTGTTGGTATCAATTGATACCAACACTTTTTTAGTATCTATTTGGTCTTCTTCCGAATCTTCTTCTAGATTCTGCCATACTATCCATTGAACTTAATGGGTTTTCTAATGGTTCATCAGATTGTTTTGAAAGTTTTTCAAATAAAGCAACAAATTCTGGTGCTGGCAAAGTTTTGAAAGCTTCAGTAGTACATCTTTGGAAATCTAGTCTTTGTGGGTCACATCCTGGAATGTCACTATGACTTTTAAATAACTCAACATCAGAAGCTAAATCAATTTCGTCTTCTTTTAATATTTTATTGACAATTCTTCTTAAATCGGATTCTGTTAGTCTAACTCTTTTCATAATATATTATTTACATATAAATATACCAATAAATCAAAAATTACCTTTTATATATTGAAAAATTACTTGGGGTATTTTTATACAATTTCCAGAACCGTTTGGACAATCAAATTGGGGTAAATCAGATATTATTTTTTTAATATATCTTGGTGCTTTTTTAGTTACACTTTTAATGTACTCTAGAGAGTATGATTTTTCAGAATCATAATATGATTCATTTAATTTTTTTTCATTAGTTATTGTATTAACAATGTGACTAATTTGACTTTCACTAAAAATAATTTTTTTACTCATCTGGATAATTTCTAATTTAAAATAATGGGTTTGAATGTCCTCCTTTTGACTTTCCTAGGTATATTTCGTGATATTTCTCTACGGTATCTCCAAAATCTTTTATATATAAAATTGTTGAGAAAATTTTGGATGCAAAGTGTTCTTTAAAATTATCCACTGATCCGTAAAATTCCATACCAAAAGTTTGGAATGTTGATAAGAAGGCTTCTTGAAACCGATATAATCCACCTAAAAGACGTTCTCCTTTTTTTATAATTTCGTCCTCTGGTATTTCTGGTTTTAATTTATTGTAAGTTGCCTCAAAATCCTCAATTACACTTCTAAAGAAAAATGTAATATGGTCTAGATCTTCATCATAAGACGTGCTCTCAAGGGTCATTATTTTATCCATTACCGCTTCTAATTCACCAGACAATAAATTCAAAGCATCCATAAGCTGAATGAAGATATGTGAGTGTAATCGCATAACTTCTGGACTATCATAACCAATTCTTACTTCGTTTATGATTTTATATATAAGTTTTTTTAGTTCACTTTCAGACAATACAATTTCTCTCATTACAATATTTTAATAATAAATATCATAAAAGAAAGTTTAGTTAATACCTAGTGACACTAATAATTCTTGTAGGCCAACAACCTCAACATTACAGTTTTCATATAATTCGTGATTGTAAGCTTCTTTATCTTTTTTAGCCGCTTTTGAAACCTCACTGTGCTCTTCTTTGGTAAGAATTATTGTTGAACCATATTTAACTAATAAATTAACAAATGAAATAAAACTTAAATTAGGGTTTTCAGAAAAGTTTTCAAATAAAAGTCTTGAAGCTTTACTTCTTTGGATAAAGTGATCCTCAACTAGACTTTCTTCACCATCTAAAACTTTATTAGATTTTAAACCTGTTTTAAAAATGTTTGCTGATGATATGTCCCAGATTGGACTTCTAAAAGTGCTAACAAAAAAATTTAAATAATTTTTATCTTCTAATTTTTTGTATTGATTGTAAATGCTGACATTTTTTTTAAATAAATCATATAAAACTTCTAATTTTTTAAACTGTAGTTCTGTTGTTTCTGATTTAATTTTTTGTAAAGTATATTTTTGTTTTTTTGACATATGTAAAATATAAAGTAAAAATACAACTATGTCAAATACTATTTACTTATTTAATTCTTAATTTTTGACCTGGTTTTATTGATTCTCCTTTTAGATTATTTAATTTCATTATAGTTTGTGGTGTTACAGATTTATCATATTGTGCTGCAATTTTAGACAATGTATCGTTTTGTTTGACTGTGTAGTAAACACCAGAAGTTTTAACAACGGTTGCAAAGTGTTTTACCGGATTATTTAAAGCGTCTCTCAAAGAAATTCTACCACTTTTAGATTCAACAGAACCAATAATTAAAGTCATAGTATCCCACCTACCAACATAACTATCAAAGTTATTTCCATTATACCAGATAATTCTACCATCTCTAAAAAATACCAAGTAACGACCCTCTTTTGCCGATGGAGGATACGGCCCAACCTCTAATCTATAACCTTTACTTGTTTTAAACCTATGTACTGTCATAGATGTTGACGATTTAAGTTTAAATTCTAGTTGTATTAAAATGGGGTCATTAAAGTCGTTTTGATTTGTTGTTTGTTTTTTACTTGGGTTTTTTAATTCATTAGCGTATCGGTCAAAAGCCATAGCATTTGCTCCCATCCTTTTTTTTACACCAGGAAATTTACCAGGATTTTTATAGTTTGTATGGTTTAGATATTCTTTTGATACCAAATCCCATTTACCTTGATTAATAAGTGCAATTGTATTTTTTCCAATATCACCTCTATATTTGGCGTTTAATAACGCCGCACGAACATACCTTGGGTATTTATCAAAATTAGGTAATAACCTTCTTAAATCACTTTCTTTCTTTTGTATACCTTTACTGAGTAATTCGTTCGCAACTGAATCTGAAATTTTTTGACCAGGTCTCATTTCTGGATAAATATCGTCTGTTGTACCATAGCCAATTGTCATAGTACCAATAACTTGATTTGACGATTTTACCGGTTTCATTGTGGCATCGTCATAAGTTATGTGTTTTTTTGTTGCTGGGTCAATAACCTTACCTTCAAAATCCCTTACAAGTTGTTTAAATTCCTCATCATAAGCTAATGTTGCTTCTGTGAGTAATTTTATTTGTGATTCTGTTAATATTATTTTCATAAAAATTATTCTTCATTTATATCAATAACACCAATTATTTTTTTGTTGTCTGAAAGACTATCTTTCCAAGTTTCAAAATCCTTTTCGTCATCAAATTCTTTTATAATTGATTTATAATAAAATGAATCACCTTCATTTATTTTTAACCCAATACCTTTTTTTATACCTTTTTTTAAAAGTGCTTTAGTAATTTGTTCTTCTGTTAATATATAAGTTTTCATTGAGCTATGTTATAATATATAAATATAAAGAAAAAAGAAAATCATAACAGGATTCAAACCCACACCTAATTTTATGCTAACCAATTACACCATATGATTTTCTTATTGTTCTCAATTACCGAGTTACTTTATCTTTATTGCTTTTACGGCCGAGTATTGGACAAATGGGTTAAAATAACAAATCCCCAAAGAGGGTATATATAAATATCTTAAAATAAAAAACCCACCTTTATGGGGTGGGATTTTAAAATTTTTATTTAACTAAATAAATCACCAAGTTTATCAAAAAAGGTACTACCAGCTTTTTTCATTTTATCAAATAAATCTTCTTCATCTTTTACTTTAACCTCACCTTTTTCATTTTTTTCTTCATCACCAAATAATCTCTTAAACGCCCTTTTAAATTTATCACCCATAGATTCGTATTCTCTATCTTTAACACTTTCACCTTTTTTATCAATAGCGCCTTTTAGTACATCCAAAGGATTTTCTCCAGAATAAAAACCACTAGAGGTTTTATAAATATTATAATGTAAATGTGGTGCGGTTCCTTTGGCGTTACCAGAGTCACCTAATGTACCAACTTTAGTACCGGCAGTTACAAATTCACCTTCGTCAACAGTTCTACTATCTAAATGTCCTAACCAATGAGAATAACCAGTTTCTGGATCCTCAATTATTACAGTTAATCCATTACCACCAAATTTTACTTTCCCATCAACTGGAGCCAAAATAGCAGTACCTCTTGGCCCAAAAATATCAACACCAATGTGTCCTTTTAAATGTCCTCCAGCACCAGCATAAGTTGGTTTTTTAGAAAAGTCTGAATTTGCGCTTCCTCTAGGATTATCAAAATTGTCCCAATCATTATCGTAACCAATATTATATCTACCACCAGAAATTGGAAATGCGTCTAATTCTGGTAAACTTTCATTTAAACCATATGATTTTCTTATTTCTCTTTTTTCTTCTTCTGTTATAATTAATCTTTTTCCCATAATAATTAAATTATAATTTAAACTGTTGTTGGCCCAGTGGTTGAGCCTTGGTTAACATTTTTAGCATAGGCGTCACATCTAGACTCAAAATATTTTTTTACAACGTCTGTAAATTCAACATTAATAGGTCCATTTCTTTCTGGTTTTATATATGATTCTTTTGTTGAGCAAACCCATTTACCAACACCGTCTGGTGAATCATTAAAAATTTTTGTTAGTATCTTTTTAAGTGGACTTAATTTTTGTGGCTGGTAAGTTGGGAACGTGTATTTAAATGCTATCCCACTTACATCTGAACCTAATTCATATAAATGAATTAAAAAATAATTTTCTTCACTACTTTTTGGTAAAGGATATACTTTTGCTTTTAACGGTGTTTCTTTAGTTGGGTTTTCAGGTAAAGTAGTACTAGGTGTAGGTTCTGGATTTGGTGTTGGTTGTGTAGGTGGTGTTGTATTTGTTGCTGCTTGTACTGGTTCACCTTCCTCAAACAAAAATGGTTTCATTTTTGTTGATGTGTGCATATTTAAAATACGTCTTTTTTCTTCTTCAGATATAATAAATTTTCCCATAATATTTTTATTTATAAATATATTGGAAAACAAAAAAAATTAAACTTAATAAAAATTTTCGTAAGCTATTTTAAAATCTTTATAATAGTTATTTAAAATCATTCGTTGTAGTTGATTTCTTAATGTTACAAATTCATCACTAGATATTTCACCCATACTTTCCCTGGCAATACTTCCTGCTGTAGCATAAGCTATTGTATTTCTGAAATCCTCAAAACTTATTTTTTTTCCATCAAGCCTTTCAAAAAAGAAATCTAAAATACCAGGACTTAAATAGTATTCAAGTTTTTTATCAATATAAACTTTTCTTCTTAAAAAAACGAATTCTGCTTGAGTACTTGTAAATTTCATTAATAATAAATATCACCCTTCTTAATATTATCTTCAGCCCATAATGGTTGGAGATTTGTGTAATGACAAAGTTCAATTATTTCTTTTTCGTCTTTAGCTAAAGATAATGGTTTGATGTGGTCAATGTGCCAATCTCCGTGATTATCCCAGTTCATACCTGGTTGGAACAATGTCTCAAAGTGTTGTTTTACTTCGTCCCATTCTCCACCAATTATTTGATAAGTTTTAGAATTTTTGGTATAACCCTTTCTTTTGAAAGATTTCCGAACACATTGTCTTATAATTTGAATAAACATTGTTCTACTGTCTTCTTTCTCTTTCTTTCTTTTTCTTTTTACATCATACTCCCTACACTTTTTATCATACGTTGGGTCTTTACGTTGTTCTTGTTTTCTAATATACCTACTTTTATTTTCACAAGTTTTACAGGTATTTCTATTTCTAAAAGAGGTTTCGGGTTTTGTCTCTTGACAAGTGTTACAGATTTTATTAGTCATATAATAATTTATCTTAAAACAAAGATACAAATATTATTAATAATAAAAAAATTTTTTTAGGTATGATATAAAGGATAATCCTTTTTTAGATTTTTATAATATAAATCAAGTAAGGGTTCATAAAGACTAATAAGATATTTAATAAGACTTTTTAAATCTTCACCAGAAAGAACATTTACAACCTCAATTTTATATTTTGTATACAAATAAGCATCAATTGCTGAACCAACTAAATCAAATTTAAAAGATTCTTTATCTGTTGTATCAAAAAATGAGTGAATTGCACCCATCTTCAGAACCTTTTCAAATTTATGACTTTTAAATCTTCTAAAAAATATTAATGTTTTATCTTCCATAATTAAACATCAAACCAGTCATCTTTAAGTTCGGCATCAAAAGTGTCTTCATCTGTTATATCCCAATCCCAGGGATCAATAACTTGTTCCTCCTTTAAGATAAATAAATACCCACCCGTTAAGGTGTCACCTAAATAACTTTCAATAGAACCACTTCTTGTGTATCGTCTAAATTCTTTTTCTTCTGTAACGTAATCAATATTAGTATTTTCTAAAGTGGGTCTAACTATGTCACCACTTTCTAAATTAGATTTTTTTAAACAATAAAAAAGATATTCAATATCAAGTCTTGATAACTTACCACCAATAGGTGCTGCAATTTTTTTTTCTAAACCTATAATTCTACCACCTTTTAAAAAGTAGACAAAGTCTTCTGCGTCAGTATAATACCAATTTGGGAATTCTGGACTTATAATGTCCCACACATAACGTAAATACTTTAAAAAAGCCTTGTCTGGCATCCTTTCATATACTGATTTTTCATCCATAAAATTATTTATAATTACGTTTTAAATTTCTTCTCAAATATCTTTCAGCAATTTCAGAAGACCTACTGTCTATATTACTAATAATGATGTCATTTCCTTCAAGAGTAAAGTTATAGTTACCAACTTGCACAGAACCACCATTTTCTTCAATGTAGTTTGTTGCCGAATCTATGTAATCATAAAAAATATCACCTCGTTCTAGTTTGTTTAAGTCAACATAAATCACATCATCAGTACTTCTTTCATCAAAAAGATGTGCGTATCTTCTTCTTCCTTTATAATTTTGTGAAATATCAAACTCAAATTTTGCCAAATCATTTAATGCGTTTTCAATCATTTCTGGTGTCATCTCTTCTTCCTCTCTATTTCTTCCAAACATTTTAGAAAACATATTTTCATCTATTTCATTTTCTTTGATTACACGCTTAATAATACGAGTTAAATCTGATTCTGTTAGTCTTATAATTTTTTTCATACTAATAAATATTATGTTATAATTTATTATTTTAAATATTTGACATATTTTGGTTCTATTCGTCTAAGAATAAAGTTTAATATTTTATCTGGTAACTCATCAATTGGAATTGTTTTATGACCTTCAAATCTAACTGGAATCCAATTAGTATCATCATAATTTATTTCTTCACCCAAATCTTTAGTATTAAACTGAAATAAAACATTTTGTGTATCAAAATGAATTTCCTGGATGTAAACAACATCATTTTCATCATACAACTCAAAACCCAATTCATCAACAATCTTTTTTGGTATTTTCCAATATAATAAATCTGTTTCGGTTGGTTCGTAGTCTTCTTTAATTAGGGATTCAGAAAGTTTTTTGTTATAACCCATCTCCAGTTTCTTTTTATATCTATCAATTAAAAGTGGCCCCAATTCCCAATACATACCAAATACTTTATCCATACTATCATCATCATATATAACACCATATTCAGGGTCAATACTTGTATCAATTTCGTGGTCTCTTTCATCTATAACAAAATGGTGCAGCATATCATAAATCACATCTTCAGAAAATTTTTCAAATGAATTTAATGGTGGTGTTTCACGAATATATTTATCTAATTGAGTATCAAAATATAATAAATCACGTATTTTTAAACGTCTTTGTAAATAAAGAGGCATTGAGTCAAATAAACCCTCAAGATGTGTTGATTCTTTTAGTATGATTTTCATATTAGTTTTTAACCTATACTCCAATCTGAATCGTTAATATCACTATCAGTAATCTCATTGTCCGAGTTCCAGTTATACGGGTCAAATTCTTCATCTTCTCTTAATTTGTTAAGATAATAATCATTAACATTATTTGGTAAATAAGTTTGTATATCACCATAATAAGAAACGGTAACCCACTGTCTTTCGTATTCATTTAATACAATATCAATTTCTTCAAGTTCCGGTCTATCAAGTGAAACATCTCCATTTTCAATTTCTTTATTTTCATTTAAAACGTAATAGATATATTCAAGATCCCACCTATTAAGTTTAGCACCAAAAGGTGCTGAAAGTTTTCGTAAGGTTTGGTCATCAGTAACATCGCTATAATAATCATCAATATCTTGTTCATACTGGCGTTGGTCAATATGTTGTTTTACATATTTGATATATTTTCGTAATTGATTGTCAGAAAAAGTTTCTAGTCTGGATCCCATATATAAGTTTTATTATAAATATATTAAAAAATAAAAAACCCCACTTAAAGGTGGGGGTAGTTAAAATAGATTTTTTATCAAAATTTAGGGTATGATTTGTTATCACCTCTATTATAAGAATAACCTAAATCCCCAATTTTCTTTTTTAAAATCTCAATTTGATGTTCATAAAAACCAATCTCTTGAGGGTCTATGTTCATTGAATCATAGAAGTACAAATAATGGTTTAATTCCTTTGTTAATTCATCAACCTTCTCTTTTTTGGAAAGTTCAGCTGGAGTTGAGTTGGTCGGTTTTCCCTTTTTAAACATTTTGGAAAACCAATTTTCCTTAACTTCATTGTTTTCTTTAACAATTTTTTTAATAAGGTTTGTCAATTCTGATTCTGTTAATCTTATAGTTTTTTTCATATTGTATAATTAATCTTCCAATTTATTGGCTAACTTTTCCCATTCTTCGTGATTACTAAATCTATCTTTATTTTCTTGTCTAAGTTTTCTCGCTAATTCCTTTGCCGAGTCTTCTTTAAGTCCGGTCATACGATACCCAAGTCTACTAAGTATTATACGAGCTTCCCTTTCAAGACTCTCCTTATTTTCTTTAATCACTCGTTTAACAATTCTAGTTAAATCTGATTCTGTTAATCTTATAGTTTTTTTCATATAAATAACTGATAATATTTTATTCTCCTCTATATCCTCTACGAGGCTCGTCCATTAGTCTTTCTATTTTTTCATCGGCATCTTCTTCATCCTTTGCGGGTATTAGTTTACCATTTCCAATAACATACCATCCGTCATATCGTTCTTCTTTTCTAAGGGGTCCAGAAGTATCAAACTCCTCACCATCGGAAAATCTTAAAATACTTTCGTCCATTTCATTTTTATTACTAACTTTAGAAACATTTGGGGTTTTTTTACCAAAAACTTTTTTAACTAAAGAATCAAAATCTTCTTCTTCTTTAATCACTCGTTTAATAATACGAGTTAAATCAGATTCTGTTAATCTTATAATTTTTTTCATAATTGTTTATTTAATAAATATATCAAATATCTACAAATTGGTGGCCAAGTTCATAAGAAACCTTAATTTGGATTCCAAATCTCTAACTTCATTAAGTTGTCTTTCGTTTAATTCCAAAGATTCACCTTTTATGGATGAGATTTGATTTTGAATTCTTGTATATTCATACATTAGTTGATTATACTTCTGGGCTTTTTGTTCGTTGTTCATAATTTATATATAAGTTATAAATATAAAAAGGAAATAAAAAAACCCCATCAACGAATGATGAGGTTTCTTTTTAATTTAAGTTTAATTATTAGTTAATTGTATATAATTCAAAATATACATACAATGCACCATCCCAGTTATTAACTCCAGCGGCCGCAGGATTTGCATTATAAAGATTAAATTCTAATCCTTGAGAAAGAAACCCAGTTGAAATTAAGTAAGGCATTACATTATCATCTATAGCTCTATTGTAATATACAGAATATTGTACATACACATTATCTCTATTAGGTAGAGTAAGGTTTAGAGCTGTGTTATCAATTACAAAAAATGTTGAGCTACTGAACGATGGAGCAGGTGTTAAAAAAGGATTTGTCCCCATTCCAATAATGTCAATGATACCTTTTGTTGTGTTTACTTCCACAACATTGGTTTGTGTAATGTCTAATTCATAATGTGCGGTACCGTTATTTATTTCAGTTCCGTTTACAACCAAAGAGCCGGTTGATAGCTTGTCTACATTTAGTGGCATAATTTGTTTTTTTTATTTTTATTTATTAATTATATACTCTTATTTCTACTAATTGTTTATACAAATAACCATCTGTATATACACCGCTTGTATTAAATGTTATAATTTGACAAGTGTTAGCATTATTCCAATATGCCTCTACATACCCATCAAAAGTTGCTGTTGTTAAAATACCTGTTTTATCTTCAATAAAAGCATCCGTTAATGTGCATTCATATTGTCCTGCATTTATTCTTGTCCAAACAATATCACCCAAAGTATTCTCTAATACAGTAGCCACTGGAGCATCTGTCCCTGATTGAGTTAATAAAGCCGAATATACTTTATAAGGTTTTACTGGTTCTCCGTTTTGTGAGATTGTTCCGGCATTTAATGAATCTACATTTAGTGGCATAGTTTTTTGTTTTCTTAAATTTATTTATTAATAAATATTTACAAAAAACCGTTTATTCTTATTTTTTTGAAATTTTAAAATAACTCATCATTTTCATACTTATCCCTTGTCATTTCTAGTAAAGGAATAACAAATTCAAACATTTGTTCCAAAGCGTCAGTTTTAAACCAATTTAAAAACTCACTAAAACTTGAAAAATTTTCTGGGGGTGATAGTGGCATAAAAGTATCATCAGTCCATATTTCATAATAGGAGTTTCGTCCATTCTCATCCGCGTCCTCAACAAAATAATCCGTAACATCAACAGGTATAAAACAATCACCTTCATAATAAGGTGTTGCAAGAACAACAATAGCGTCATTATTTTCTGGGTCTTTTATATCATATTCCATAACACCATCTATTCTTTTATAGGATAAAACAATATAAGTTTTACCATTAAAATTATAAGAAAAATTATGGTCATAGAATTTTTTATAATAGAAATATTGAAATAAATGTCTAAATTCGTTACAATTAAATTTAGGAAAATCATTTTTAAAAATAACATCAAGACCCTTTGGTGACAAAGAATACCGAGTTAAAGTTTCATAAAAACCGTTCTCATCAAACGAATCTAATATTTTTGTTTTTAATTTACTTTGTTGATTTTCGCTAATGATATATTTCATATAATGATAAATATATGGAAAATAAAAAACCCCACTTAATAAGGTGGAGTTAATTTTTATTCAACATAACCATTTCCATAACGCCTTGGTGTCATAATTCTATCGGCCATTCTGGTTTGCATTAAAGGATTCTCCCGAGGTTCAAAACGAGTACCATCAGGAATTGATTCTGAGTCTTCACTATAACCCATTTCTAATCCAAGTTCATTTGGTACAAACCCAATACCATATTGGTGAGTCCCAACCATTTCTCCTGTTTCAAAATCAATAACGTTTCTTATAGGTGCATCACGATTCTCCTTAATAACACGTTTTACAATGCGAGCAAGATCCGATTCAGTTAATCTTATAATTTTTTTCATAATTGATTATTTAATATATAAATATATTGGTTTTTCAAAAAACGGCGGCCAAAGAACCAAGAAAATTACGGACGAAGTCCGGGTCCGGTTTATACCCCCAATGTAAAAGGAAGAATTTTAATAATTACAATCTTCTGTTAAATTATCAAAGGAATCATTAATGTAATCTGTGAAATTTCTTATAACCCAAGAATGAATAATATTTGGGTTGATTTTTTCATCAAAATTATAAGACACATGCCAAGAAATATCAGTTAAAAATACTTGTTTTGTAAAGTGACAAATATTAGATCGTTCTTCAACTAAAAAACACCCATGATCAATCAAATTTTTAATTTTTTGTTTTCTTCTTAAAAATGTTAGATACAATTCTTCACTGTTATGATTCATATAAATAAATAAATATAATATAAAATAAAAAACCCCACTTTAGAGGTGGGGTTCAGATTATTATTTTCTTCTTTTAATTTTTAGTGGTTGCCCTTTTGATGTGTACTGGTCATAATATTGTTTAGGGTTTGAACCGTACATTCTTGAAGCGCTTTTCATACCATATTTATCTACAAAGTCATCAAATTGACCTTCACCATATTCTTCATCCTCAAATTCATCATCACCAAATTCATAATTACCAGGTAAGCCTTGTTTATTAATCCAACGTTCATTTCCGTGAGTACCATACATATCACCTTCGTAATAATCATAATCACCTGACTGCTGTCCCTGTAGAGCAACACCTTTTCTCATTGAGTAATCAAGAAGTTCTTCCCATTGATTAAGATATTCATCCTTTTGGTCTTGATCCAACTGTGAGTCATTTTGAATTTCTCGTTCCAAATTACTTACTTGATTGTTAACATCAATAAATTCATCATAATTATGGGTTGTTCTTACTTTATTTTTAAGTGATTTAAGTTTAGAATCGTACTTATTATCTGGGAACATATCCATTTGATTTTCTCTAATAACACGTTTAACAAGACGTATTAAATCTGATTCTGTAAGGCGTATAGTTTTTTTCATAGTATTATTTTATTTATAAATATATCATAAATAAAAAAAAACCAATTGATGAGGTTAGAATTATTTCTTTTTTACAATTAAAGGACCAAATTTATTTAGGTACATAGTAAAATACATTTTCTTTTTTTCAATTGGTTCTTCACCCCAATCCATTTTAGTTTTTTTGTTGCCGCCATAAACTGTTATTGGGTCTTTTGTTGCCTTTTTTGAGAACGCAAGATGTGTTGTTTCAAACCATTCAGAATTTACCCACTCACGCCAAGATGAGATTGTATCATAGGTGGGAAAAGATTCAACAATTTTATTCTCATTTTTATTTAACTGTTTACCATCTTTATCACTCCATTGGTTTAAGTCCTGAAAAGAAAAATATTCACCACCCATTAAATTATCATATAACTCATCAAATAAACTGGAGTCCAGGTCTCCACTTTTTCTTTTAAATTCATCATAGTCAGATTCTAAAATAATTCGTTTAACAATTCTTGTTAAATCTGATTCTGTTAGTCTAATTATTTTTTTCATAATAATAAATATTACAAAAAATAAAAACCAATTTTAAATTATATTTATATATTATGAGACATATATTAAGAAGACTATTAAAAGAATATGAAGAAGAAAAAGCTTTTACAAAAAAGGAGGTTTTATTTTTTAAATTCTTAAATACCTATAAGAAGGCGTCAAAAGCCACAAAACCGGAGCTTAGCAAATTTATCTTAAAAAATATGCCAACATTTGGTTTTGATCCGGCGGAGTTTACACATTACATTAATTTATACACACAAAATTATAGGGAAGACGGAAGATATGATTTAACAAAGAAAAGTGAAATAAATCAATACCACACTTTAAAAAAACAAAAAACATCAAATGCAAACGCCAGAGATTTTGTTGTGGAATTAAAACCATTTAAGGGTTCAAATTTAAGGGCGGATTGGGAACAAGACTATAACGGTGAATGGGCATATATTGTTTACTCCTGGGATTGGTATCCAATTTTTATGTACAAATACAAAAGGTGGTTTGAGGTTGATGATAGATATTCATCATCAACTGGTAAACATATGTCAAACGCAACACCAAGAAGATATAATGAAAAACTTGGAAAAACAATGTATATTGTATCAAGAAAAGATATGAGAGATCTTAGAGATGGTAACCAGACTGTTGAGAGCGTAACAAAAAATAAAAATAAAATGTTTACTGATAAAATTGAAAATCAACTTAATAAACTTCAACAAGTAAGATTAGGTTGGGGTCCAAGAGTAAGGGTTGTCTATGCTTTTAAAAGTGTTGACATTGAGGATGATAGTCCAGTTATTGATTTAGAAGTTGTAAAGGTTGACAAAATGGGTGGTCAAACATATACCCAAATTGATAGGGAAGCTGGAAATTTCTTTAGGGATGAAATGGTGGGCGTAACAAAAGAATATGTTACCGATTTATTAAAAGACCACATTTCAGATTATTCATCAAACTTATTGGGTAGAGATGTATCAAAAAATATTTTGGTTAATGTTTCATATCTAGATAATCAAAATATTAGTTAAATAAAAAACCCCACTCTTATTAGAAAATGGGGATTACCTAAAAATGGAACCTACATTTACAAAGTAGTTTTCGGTGACCTCAATACTAGCCTTTTCATATCTTCCCCAGATATTGGTTTCAATATGAAATTCCTCACAAGTTTTTTTACCAAACCCTAGTTTATGTAATAAGTCATCTTCTTCTTTAAGTAACATAACAACCCGATTATTATCCAATATTTTTTTAATGGTTTCTTTTTCTTTATCAGAACTCAATATATGTGATAACATAACATTACACGGTATAACGTGGTCAACAACAAATTGGATTTTGTTTTTCTTGTAAAAACTACATCTTTTACCATAGAACTGGGATTGATATTTTACATCCCCAAAAATACCAATATTCTTTGACTCTAAAAGGTCTTTTGTTTTTTTACTCAAATATATTTTATCCGAGTTAGTGTACTTGGCAATCATATTACTTAATAGGTACTTACTGTCC
>Ga0315908_10001022_pt1 | contig 21572 bp, 10 predicted proteins | sample LakEriMetagenome_12_FD_203520 | JGI IMG/M metagenome (GOLD analysis project Ga0315908, IMG submission 203520) | Freshwater fungal communities from buoy surface, Lake Erie, Ohio, United States - Buoy 4 MA124 | ecosystem: Environmental > Aquatic > Freshwater > Lake > Lake biofilm | place: USA...
ATTCCTATTTTATTCATAAATTATCAATTAAAAGTGAATCAAATGCTGCAAATCCTGTTACAACTCCTCCTTCATTTATGTGAGCTAGCTATTATTATAATTAAAATATATCTTAATATTAATAATAGTAGTAATTATAATATGGCAATTTATATTGTTATTATATTTTTTTATAATTAAAGATTTTAATTATAGAGTTATTTAATAAAAATATAAAGAAATATGTCAAATAAAACAATCTTATAATATTCTAATAATTATAGTAATAATATAGATAAATGTTATGATAATAACCTTAGTTCTTTCTAGATATCCTCCTACTTTTTTATCAAATATCTAGTGCTTATCACATTCAATGTAACTAATTAGTCCAACTTCGGAAATAACTTATCCAATCATTAACTACCTGTTTTTAATAAACATTCCAAATTATGAATCAGATTTGATTTTCTACATCAAAATATGACTTTGCAATTCTTGTAAAGGCTGTTTTTCAAACTATTACAATATTTCTTCTCCATAAAAATTATTTCCTCCACCTTCTTTCTAAGGTTTCAATACATAATCATCCAAATTTTCTTTAACTAAATTTTTTAAATCTTAAACTGATTTTTAATCACTTATTTCCATTATTTTAGCTAATCTTTTTCTGATAATATCACCTTACTCTTATTTTAAATATTTATCAATAAGATTATCTTTCTCTAAATATAATTACATTATTTTAAAATTAACTAATTGAAATCTAGCACTTGGAATTTTAATAGCAACACTTATTTCCATATTTTCTCTAATTTTCCAAAATAAATCTGAATACTAATTTTCTTAGAACCCAGACCTAAAATAAACAATAGCAATTTCTTTGTGATTGACAAAATACTTTCCATCTTAATCTAATATTGTATGAGATTATGAGATTTCTTAGAAAGTCATCCTTAAACTTTTGATGTTAAGTTATAATAATTGAAACTCCATTGCTCTTTAATCAAAAAGATTAGACTCAAAATCTCCAACAATAAAGAGTATATAAGATTACTTTTAATTATATTAATTAAATGCTTTCGCCAATATTTCTACTCTTGTGTCATAATCAGGTTGATTAAATACTGTGAAATTCTTTTTCCCATGTTTCTTCTCGAATGTTTCTTTAAAATAGTTGTCAAAGATTGTTTGATGAAATTGCACCATCATAGGTCCAAAGTGAGGATAAACACAAGCAATTAAGTTATATTCTACCTAAAGCCATTAACCTATATTATCATCCATCATGAAATCATTTCGAATTATGCAGAACTCATTATGCTAATTATTTCATTTATTATATTATCATATGTTATATTTTCATATTAATATTAATATAATTACCCTTTTCCACTAATTGTTTTATAATACTTTTTAATGTATTAAATACAATCTTTTGATAAAAGAGTCATTATGCTACAACTTACTAAAATATTTTTCAATTAGATTATCATCCATTGAAATTTTGAACAATAATTCTTACCAAATTTCCTATTCCGACACTAATTATTTTAACTTTTTGCCATCAACCTTAATATAAAAATATATTTACTTTGTATGGTAAAATAGATAATGGAATGTGATTGACTATTTCTTTTCCATCTTCTTGTTTGCTCATAACTATTCTGTTATTCACAAAAGCAAAGTCCACTATACTTTTTAAATTTTCAGTTGCTATTTTTATCAGTTCTTCTTCCATTTTATTATATTTATAATTTTAATATTTTTATAAATTAATATTTACTATTATTAAATCTTTATAATGAAAACCAAAAAGGAAAAATCAGATATAACTGATCCTGAAATACTTAGAAGAATAAAAGAAAAGGAAGAAAAAGATAGGAAGAAAAGTTTAGAAAAAGCTTAAAAAAAATTAAAATAATAATCTCAAGTTGAAAAAATTAGCAACTAAAATTAAAAATAAAATATCGATTAGCCAGAAATTAAAGGAATTTTAAAAAATTAATAGCCTCAATAAGTTTAAATTTAAATATTAAAATAAATGAAAAATTCTTATAACAAAAGTGATTAAGAATCTCCTCTAAAAGGCAATTTAAACTCTTAAATATTCTAAACTAATTATCGAGGAAGTCAGGAAGATGATTCAAATAAAAAAATTCAAATTTTTGATAGATAATCTAATATTCCTATAAGAAGGACTTAAACTATGATTTAAAATCTATAGGATTATGAAGACTTAAATTTTAATAATGTAAATTAATTTTAATAGCAATATAAAATTGATTAAAATTTTTTTAAACTCGGATTCTAATTTAAAAATGAACAAACAAATGGTAAAAATAGATGCATTTTAATGTTAGAAGCTAGTAAGCAAATGATAAATGATTTAAATTTAAATTAAAATTAGTAAAATACATTGAAACATTTATAAGAATAATTGAAAGAAAAACTGGATTAAATTTAATAATTCTTCAATAAATTGGGAATAGTATTAGAAGAAGGAATGAAACAATCAATAAAACTAGTTTATAAAATAATAGAGTAATTGGAAGAAGATAGTTCAAATGATATAGATTAATATAAATTATAAATCAAATAATAGATTGATGATTTCATTCAAAATAAAATATATAATAGTCAACAGGAAATCATAAAAATAGGAGATGAATTAATCAAAGATGGAGATGTTATTTTGACTTTTGCAAGGAGCAAGTTGATGTCCAGACTTTTTATTAATAGTGCTACAAAAACCACAAAGCAATTCAAAGTTATCATTGTTGATAATCCTCCTTATTTTGAAGGACGTCAGATGGCAGATGAACTACAGAGCAAGGGTATTAATAATATTAATAACAAAATAAAAATATGATGTAATAATAAAATAAAATTAATATAAAAATAATTAGGAATATAAGTGATATACACTTTACTGGGGAGCTTAAGCAAGTTCCTTCCAAAGACAAGTAAAGTAATGGTAGGAGGAGCAAGTATGTTAGTAAATGGAACATTAGTGGCAAGAGTAGGCACAGCTCTCATTGCAAATATGGCTAATAGTTATCGAGTTCCTTTCATCTGTTGTTGTGAAACTTATAAATTTAGTAATAAAAGTCAGCTTGACTCTTTTGCTGATAATCAGCTTAGAAATCCTAGGAAAATCATTGCTTCTATCTGTTAAGATGATTAAAATGTTATCAATGCAATCAATCTCAAGTGGGATCTCACTCCTAGCAACTTTATTTAAATGGTTTTTTTATTTATTTAGATTATCATTTTTATTTTCTATTTATCTAATTATTATCATTTTATTATTTTTTATCATCTTATTATTAAATATTAATTATTAAGGTCATCACGGAATTAGGAAAAGTATCCTCAGCGTCAGTTCCTGTTATTTTAAAATAATTCGAAAAGTATTACGAAAGAAAATATATTATCAATTGACTTATTATTTAATCTTTTCAATCATTTTTTTCAAATATAATATTATTTTTAATTAAATTATATAGCATATAAAATAAATTTTATTTATATTATTGAATTCTTATAAATATTTTTATATAACCTTAATATTATAATAAATTTTTTTTTATCAAATAATTTACTTTAACTATTTCATAATAATATTTTATAATAAATAAAAAATATTATATTATATAAATTTAAAATTGAATAATTTATCGAAAATTTAAATATCATTAAAATTATAATAGTTAATAGGTATGGGTATTAGCTGTTCATCATCTTTTAATAAGAAGAGTCAAAAATAATTGCATGAATCTTAATGTAAAAAATATATAAAAATAATATTAATATTTAGTTAAGGAGTAAGAAATAATATTACTTTAAAAAATATATAATGATTTGGCTTCAAGAAATTGATAAAATATGATAAACAAGATGCAATTTTTAAGAATATTTTCTTTTACTGGATTATGGGCAGTGAAGTTATTTGAAGACTTCGACATCGAAAAAAAAGAGTTGCTGACATTCGAATAATTTTTAAATGGAATAGCTAAATGTATAAAGATTCCATAAAACGAAAAAATAAAACAATTATTTAATATTTATGATTTGGAAAAGGATGGGTTTATAGATCGTAATGATTTTAGGACAATGTTATATAATTATCCAAAAGAGAAATTGAAGTAGCTATTGAACCATCAGGATTTCCTCATTAAAGCTGAAATTCTTTAGAAAATTGAGAATCAGAGGTTAGTTTTGTAAAAAGAGGACCAAACAAATAATAATGAAAATACAAGAGAGATTGAGATTAAAACTAGCTAGCAAAATTAATAATAATAGTTTTAGTAATAATAGTAGTAATAGTAGTAATAATAGTAATAGTAGTAATAACAGTAATAATAATAAAATTAATAGGAAGAAAGCAACAATTCTACTTTTTCAGTGAACTCGCAAATAACATTCAATATTAACAATAATATTTATCCAATGAAAAGAGCAAACATCAGTAAATTAGTGAATAAATTCGTGAATTACACGTTCAAAAACTATGAAAACACTAATGATAAGTTTGTGTTACATTAGTTTATGACTGTAATTTAAGAACACTCTATATTACTGACATTCTTCCAAAACTCTTTCCTTGAAAATATTTGGGGTTACACTCAAACACTACCTAATTATAAAACAATAGACATCATCTAACAAGGTTGGTTATATAAACTCAAAAATAAAGATAAAAATAATAATAATTAGATAATTAAATAATGGTTTGAATTAAGAGGATTTTTTCTGTTCAAGTTTTAAAAGTAGTCCTCAAAAGTACCTAAATCAATAATGTGTTTAGAGGGGTTGATCGCTACGAAAATAGAAGAGAAAAGCAATGAAATATCAGAATTGCGTTATGGATTCGAAATATCTCATAGAGACAAGATCTACAAGGTGAAGAGGTATTATATTAAGGAAAATAGTGAGTTTGTGAAGTGGATCGAATGTTTTAAATAATATGATAGAAGTAATCCATTCCAATTATATGACATTGTAGAGAAAATAGGGATGGGGGGGTTCAGTCTAGTGTATAAAGCTTAAGATAAATCTGATAAGGAGTTATATGCATTAAAAGTGATTGACAAAAGTAAGATGAGTGCCCATTAAAAGTCGATGTTGGATAATGAAACTGAAGTTATGAAATTCCTGAACCATCCCGGAGTCATCAAGTTTAGAGAAACTGTAGAAACACGTTCACATATTTATATTGTGACTGAATTGGTTTAGGGAGGAGATCTATTGAAGTACATTAACAGTAAGGAATTTCTGGAAGAACTAGAGGCCTCTAAAGCTATGAAGCAACTCATTGAAACTGTAATTTATATTCACAGTTCAGATATCATTCATAGGGATCTCAAATTAGAAAACATCATGGTCCTTCTTGACCCTCAGGAGCAATAAATTAAGTAAATCAAAATCATCGATTTTGGATTTAGTAAATTCCTTCATAATATTTCACATCATGATCAAGAGTATGGCACTCCTAATTATGTTGCTAGTGAAATTCTTATTGGAAAACCAGCAAGTTTTTAAAGTGATGCTTTCTCTTTAGGAGTCATTATGTTTGCTATGTTGAGAGGAAAGCTCCCTTTTTAGTCGGAAATTCCTGAAAATGTCTTCAAAAATACCACTCTTGGAAAATTCAATATTGATGATCAGTATTGGTAAAATATTAGTTAGGATGGTATTTTATTATCCGTTCATTATTTTATATTAATTTGTCTTTTTTAATATATATAATTTATCTATTAAGCTAAGAATTTAGTTTCTCTTTTACTTAAGACTGATCCTAATGAGAGAATCCAACTTAAAGATGCTTTAAATCACCCCTGGATAAAAAACAGGGATTAACTAAAAATATATATAGGAAAAAATAAAAGAAGTAATACTATTCATCAGATATCTTTATCTCAAGAATTTTCTGATGGAGATGATGAAATTATTAGTAGTAAGTATAAATTAGAATTAGATATAAGTGATAAATATGATTGAAATAAAATTATAATATTATAATTAACTTATGATATATTATGTATCAAATTATTTTTTGCTCGTACAATCCGAAATCAGATTGGCCTCTATAATGACCAGGTCCTGGTACTTAAAAAATAAATATAATTATGATTACATATTAAGCTCTGAGTCACTTTTTTTTATTATCTGCCAACATTAGGGAAAAGCAATCCTTTTCTATCAGTATATTGGCTGCTTATTGCCTTACCCATTTCGTTTTTATGATCGTATTAACCTGGACCAGGGTCTATAACAATAAAATGATAATATTCAACATTTATATTATCATATAATATTTAATATTTATATTACAATATAATTTATCAAAAATATATATTTGATATATTTAGTAATAAATAGTAAATGAAAATATACAGACAATAGAGTTTTAAGGTCCTTAGGGAGGTGGGTTGATGACAGCTACGCCATAACTCTTGAATTTTGAAACAGGGAATTTTCCAGTTTAGTTAATAGAAATGATGGTATTATACCTTCCTGGTCCAGGTTCCTTCTCCTTTTTTTTGTTATCAAACATATTTTCAAGAGTCCTCTATCTCATTGAGTATTAAATGTTACTCAAAGTGGAAGGATGATTGTATCTGCCTGGAGCTGGACTCTCATTAAGATTTTTCATTATTGAATTAAATTTTACATCATCTCGAGATATCCCCATTGTTGGACCTTTCGGAGGGCTCGAGAACTCTTCCTTAAAATTATATTTGTTAGGAGCTGGGATATCATGGATTATTGCATGTTTCTATATATCAAATTTCTCTCCATATCCGAATGATGTACCCCTCTTATTTAAATCTCTTTTTATATCATATATCTTATCATTCAATCTACATACATTTTATTTATTACATCAATTTATTTTTATTTTTTTAATTATATTCTTATTTTACGGTTTGTATTAGTCCTTTTTGAACCTTTCTTGGTGACCGAATGAATAAAGTTGTTTACTTGTTGAATTATTTAATTAGGAATGTTAAACTATCTCTTTACAACTCATTTTGAAACTTATTGTTTATTTTTTATTATAAAAGTTGTATCTTTATTCGCATAATTATATAAGGTTTTATAAATTGTGAAATATATTCTTCGTAATTTATATATATTTTTCTAAATACATTTTTTAATATATTGTATTGGTATATTAAATATAAATAATTATTTATTATAATTATTTTAAATCAATTATTAAAAAATAACTTTATTAATGTAATCTTACTATTTATTCCTTTAAATTAATATTTTTTATGATTTTTATTCTAATTAATTTTTATAAGAATTTTTATTTATTTTTCCTTATTTTGATAATACCTATTATTGATTTTATTATCAAACTATGTATTTTTTAATCTTTTTATTATTAATTAAATCAATAATTATTAATATTGATAATATTAAAAAATATCTATTTAAATTATTTTTTACATTATTTTAATTTTTAAAATATATTTAAACTAATTTATAATTAAAATTTCAAATTTATTATGAATCAAAATTAATATTTTAAATTATTTAATTTTAATTCTTCATAAATATTTAAATTTATAAATAATATTAATTAATATTCTTTTATAATTAAAATGAAGAAATAAATATTAATTCTAATTATTTTTAGCTTTTAATTATTAATTTAATCTTATCATATAAAAAAAAGGCATAAATAAAAGCTTATTGATAATTCTAAAGACTGTCCTAATTGTCCATGTCCATAAAAATGTGAGGAAGAAATTAAAATAGAAAGTAAAATATAAAATAAATGCGAGAAAATTGAAAGAGAAATGAGTAAAAACTAAGCAGAAATATAAAAATGCCTAAAATCTGGTAAGCCAGTAACATAACTTTTAATGAAGAATTCTAAATTATCAAATCAATGTGCAAACTCTTCAGAATGTAATTTTGAATAAGATATGGAAATGTGTCATGTAAAAGAAGATATAACAGAATGTGGTAGAATCAATTTATAACTTCTTTAAAATAAAGAAGAATGTGAGTAATTTTAAAAAGGCAATTGTTTGAAACCTATGTAGCTTATAAACAAAGAAAAAAATTATTTGAAATAATAATGCTGTAAATTAAGTAATTGTTCATTTGATGATTGTAATTATACTTGTAATGATAAAAAATGAATCCGAAATTTATTGTATTATTTTATGATATTAGATATTATTGTAATACTTATATTTATTTTTAACTAGTTACTAATTTATGAATTATTTTATATAATTATACAAATTTTATTTACTAGTTATAAAACTAATAAATTTTTGTTAAAATAAAAAAAAACAAAATAGTTAATATATTAATTTATAAAATTATTTTTAGTAAATTTTTAAATTTATTTTTATTATAATATTATAAAAATAAATATTTTATATTCAATAAATATTTATTAATTAAATTTACATATATTTTTAATTATTCTAAATTATCAAAATAATTTAAATTTAATTAATAATATTAAATTATATTAATGAACGAAATATTTTTCTTTGTATTTTTATTTATTGTAATATTAATTCTAATATTTTTGATAAAAAAATATTATCGTCAAAAAAAAAAAGTTAATTTCAAGCATTTTGAGGATGAATTTGAGATATCTTAATTAAATTTATAAGAAATCGAAAATTAGAATATTTAATAATAATACTCACAATTTATCTAACAATAAGAAAATGAAGTGATTAAAATATATAATCAATTCAATTTTTAATAAAATTCAAAACTTTAAAATATTTAGGTTGAAGAGGAATAATTTAATTCAAAATTTAATTTTATTTAAGGTGATTATCCAGAAGACCAGAAAAATCTTTTAAACAAAATGATGAATAAGTTAGTATATTTAAATAGAAATTTAAAATAAAATCCAGAATAAAATATTAATCTGATAGATTCTAATTTTTCTTTATTTTAATTAAAAAATACTATTAATAATTAATAAAAGAAAAAAAATTAAAGTTGTGATTAGATTATAAAATTAGATTTTGATAATCTTAATATTGAATAGATTAATGATACTGATATTAAGTTACCAATAAATTGATTCTATAAATTTTTATTAATTTTTATTTTCTTTCAATTTAAATAAAAACATTTAAATTATATCAAGTTTAGATAATATATAAATTTTCAAATAAAATATTTATTTATTTAAATTTTAGTTTACAAATATTTAAAAAATAAATGTTAAAAAAAATAAACAACCTTAAGCAAATAAATAAATAAATTTAATAATAATCAAAATATATTGCAAGCTTAAGTTTTTACTTAAACTAAATTTTGATTTTTAATTTTAGTTTTTATATCATTAAATATTATAAGAAATTATGCAAAGACAGGTCTGTGATCACTCAAATTAACATTTTATAATGAGCCGTAATTTTAGATAAACATATTAGTATTGTTTTTTTATTTAAATAGAATTCTATCAGTCCAACCAGGATTAGTATATTAAACATGATATTCATTAGAATTATCTTAATATTTATAAGTCATAGGAAATCTTATATTTCCTTCAGTATATTATCTTAAATATTTACACGTATATTTATAATTTTCTAGTTATTCATTATCCAATAATACCTAAAATTAAATAATATTAGATAATACTTGATAGTCCTTGTTTTATATATATTAAATAATTTATTCCTTTTTTAAATCAATTCTAAAATTAAAATCACCATTAAAAATAACATAATCAAATCTATTAGTAGTGTCTTCTTAAAAATAAGTATAAGACTTATCAAGCTTAAGATATAATTCAATTTATTGAAAATCTTTTAGTCTTTTAAGAGAATTATTTTAGCCAGCTGAATAGAAATATAAAAATAAATATTACATGCTAAATGAGCAGAAATAAAGAGAAAAGACTTATCTAGCAACTTGAATCCGATTGCAATGGCTCCTTTATTGTAAATAATATTGGCGACTCCACAAGAAACAGAAGAAACATCAATATCTTTGATATAAGAGTGAATTGATTAATGGACAAAAATAATGAGATGAATTGCATTTTTAGTAATAGATTTTACAGGTACATAGGAGTATCCAATAGAATTATGTAGATGATTTTCCCATTGCTCTTTACTCTCCATTAAAATACTCTTCAATATGCTTCTGCTACACTCTTGAGAAGCAATGCAAATTATGTGATGATGTACTGTCTTCATTTAAAGTTCTTGTTATAAGTTTATTGTGCTACTCTTTCCACCCATATTCCAACTTAAACTTAGAATTCTTAAATTACCATCTTCCAAAAAATTATTTAGTTTCAAGTTTTTAAATGCAAATTACTCTTTTATTTTTAATTATATTTTTATTACTTTCTTATTTAAATTCTTTATTTATATTCTATCTTCTTTTTATATTATTATTCACTATATTTTATTTAAGGTTATTTCCCAAATCATTTAAAACTTATAATTTATTTACAATTTATTTAAGTGGATTCAATTTATTTTTATTTATTAATTTTGTCTAAATTATTTAAGATGGATATAACTTATTTATTGGCTATTAGTTAATAGTAGTCTTTTATTTCTCAATTATGAGATTTTAAAATTAACTTTAAATTTATTCGTAATATTCTTTTCTATTTTAAATAGGCTCTTTTTCTTATTATAAATAATATTAGTAGTAGTCTTTTGGATTATTTAATTAATTAGTAGATTCTAATTACTCAAATTGTTAATCTTGTTTAATTTAGTCTTCATTAATTTATTCTTCCAATTCCATAAATAATTTTATTATAACAAATATAAATTTATTAATATGATAAAAAATATAAAAACGATTTTGAATTTTGAATTAATATGTATTTTTTATGATATTAGCTGTAATTATAATAATGATATGGCAATACAACATAATTAAAATTTTATAATGATGAATATATAAATAATTAATACTTTTATATTATATAATTTAGTTATAGAATTATAAAGAATTATATTATATATTAATTGCATGATTAGATATAAATAATAAGATTAAATAATAGTGAAATAATAAATCGATGATATGATAATATATTAATATTTAAATAATAATTATGAAAGATCACTAGAGAAGTACTCCATGAGAATCAACAGGCTAGGTAACTATTTATCCTTAGGGCAAGACTTCTATGAGATATCCATCAGGATCCTTAATAAAAGCTATTCCTTTAATACTTCCACTGTTAGGGCTTTTGGTGAATTCGACTCCTAATTCCTTAAACCTTTAACAAGCTGAATAAACATCAGGCACTGAAATTCCTATATGTCCAAATCCACCATTTACATTCTTCCCATCTTAACAACCCACATTGTCTTAATTCCCTGTATTATATACTCTATTTTCATTCTTTTCAGATCCATAATTCCATGCTAATTCTATACAACCCCCTTACTTCATTGTAAAATTCCATAATTCTTTTTCATCCTTTGGAATCATTTCTTTCTTGCAAAAATTCAGCATATATATTGAGAAATTCATTTAAGGAAAATCTCTATATGCTAATAAACTAAATCCTAATATCTTTGTATAAAAATCCAAAGAAATTTTAGGATCTTTTATCCTGATCATTGTCTATTACATTATGAAATCTTAAGTTTACTAATCTTACTCAATATTATAGTATTATTTAGGATCGAATTAATATTCTTAACCAATTTCCATTTTTATCTATTAATTATTATTTTTTTATAAATAATTATTTATTATTATAATGCTTAAAATACAAATAGAAAAATATTATAAATTAAATAATAATATTTAAATAAATAAGAATATAAAAATATTTAAATATATAACTTAAATAATAATAATTAATATATGAATTCAAAGAAAGGAGTATAAAACGATAGGAATTCAAGTGTGAACAAATAGAAATTATAATAATAAAGGGGAATATAAGAAAAGCACCGAGAAATATTAAATAGTATGTTATAGTCGAATATTATGAAACCAACAAATGTTGAGGCATAAAGAATTTTAAGAGTTTGTGATGAATGGTATTAGAATGTGGAAATTTTATAATATATAAATAAAGATTATATAAGTTAGTTTTATGTAGTAGATGATTCATAAAAGGTTTTGTAAAATACATTAATTAAAAATATATCAGAGGGGACTTTGAAATTATTAAAAAAGCAAGCAAAAATAGAACATAGTTATAATAATTTATAAGTAGAGGAAGAGTTAAGTGAGAAGGAAGAAAAGCAAAATAAAAGTAGAAATGAAGATGAAGATGATGATGAAGAGGATCAATAAGATGATGAAGAAAAATTAAGGTTGGAATAGGAGCAGAAAGAAAGGAGAAATAAAAGATAGAAGGAATTTGAAAGGTATAATAAGTTATTGGCTGAAAATACTCTCAATTTAATTAGAAATATTAGACAAAATAATCAAGATTATATAATAATCAAGAACTCAAGTAGAATCGATAATGAGGAAATTATAGACATTCTTACTTGCGTAAAGAGTATTCAAATAATAATTCAGAAGAAGTTATCAACAGCAGCAGAAGAAGAAGAATAGAAAAGTAATCAACTTTAAGAATTAGAGGAGAAAATAGGTAGTTTACAATAGGCTAAGTAGAATGTTTAGAATGAATTAGATAAGTTAAAAAACGAAAGGGCGAAACATAATAGTGAAAAAAAGGAAGAAATAAACAATTTAAAGTAATAAACATTGAATGTTTCTCATAGGAAACATGAAAATATTGAGAAGTTGTAGAAAGAGAAGAATGAAAAGATTGAGTAGATGATAAGAGAATCAGACAAAAAAGAAAAGTAATTGATAGAAGAATATAATAAATTGAATACTAGTTTCACTACTCTAAAGAAAACTAATAAAGATGCAGAGTTGAATCTTAAGAAGAAAAAGTAGAATGTTGAAACTCAATGTTCTGAACTTTTCAATAGTTATGATGTACTTATGGAAAATTGGAAAAATGAGAAAACTGCTATTCTCTAAGAGTATAATAAAATCAAGTCAGAGTTGAAGTCTCTTGAGGAACACTTCAGAAATGTTGATCACGAAAAGTAGAGGGAGAAGGAAGTTGAAGCTGAAATCCAAGCTAAGAAAAATGAAATTGCTATGCATAAAAAAAGAATGGCTGCTGCTGCTCTCAGAATTCAAATTGCATTTAGAAATTATAAGTCCAAAAGTTCCAAAAAAAAGAAAGGTAAAAAGGGTAAAAAGAAATGATCACCATTAACCTATTTATTATTTTCTTATCATATAAATTATATTATATTATCTTTTATATATTCATATTATTTTTTCATACCATTATTTTGATTATTATTTTATTTTATCATTATATTTAAATCTTTAATTTTATTATCATTATTTATGGATATTCATAATAAGAATTAATCCTAAAATATTTAAAGTGTACGAGATAGTTTTGATAAGATATTTATTCAAGAAATTTAATATAGTATTAATAAAAATAGATAAGTATTTGTAAGAAAAGGTAATTTATATTTTAAAGAGGAAAATCCAGAAAATTTATTAAAAACAGTAAAGAAATGAAATAATATGATTAAAAAATTAATAAAATATAAAGAATGTAATAAAATAATAATATTGATATTAATAAATTGATTATATAAAAAGATTATAATAAAAATGTATAAGAATTTGTTGAGAAGATTATACGATTTAAATAAAGAAAATAAGAATCGATGTATAAAGAATGTAATGGAAATAGGTAAGAAACTATAACTTTTAGATTGGAAAAATAGTAATTTTATCCATGTAGGAGGTACAAATGGTAAAGGATCAGTTAGCCTGAAGATAGGGAAAGCATTGGAATATAGTGGTTATAAAGTGGGTTTATACACAAGTCCTCATCTATTTAGTTTTAGAGAGAGGATGAGGATAAACGGAAAAGCAATTAGTGAAGAGGAAGTAAGTGAATTAGTTGGAATGATGTTATGAATGATGGATAAAGAAAAGGTGGAACTGTCATTCTTTGATATCACTACTTTAGTAGGTCTATAGCATTTCAAACAGAATGCTACTGATTTCAATGTACTTGAAGTTGGATTAGGAGGTATTAATGATTCTACTAATATTATTACAACTCCACTTCTCTCTGTCATCACTTCCATCTCCATCGATCACATCGAATAACTTGGAAACTCATTACATTCCATCGCAACCAATAAGGCAGGAATCATTAAACCATTTTCTCATACTCTTATAGGTCCTAATACATATCCAAATCATATCTTCATATCCAAAGCCATACAATCACATTCACCTATCACTCTCTTACCTTAATCTCTATCTCATTATAATTTTCAAAAAGAAAACCATTTAATTTCAAGGTATTATTATTTTATTTTATTTAGAAAAGCTATTTAAATTATATAATAAATTACTAAAATTCATATCTCTTAAAACCACATAGAACTAGCTTTATAATAAGAATAAATGTGTAGATTATAGCTAATTGATTCAAATATACTCAAATAAAAGCTAAAACAATTAGAATTATCAAATCTTAATACAGATTTATTAAAAATTTATGTAGATGTAGGACATAATGAAGATGGGATTTAAAAATCAATATTATCTTTGAAAAATAAATATATAAATTAAAAAATTAGATTAGTATTAGGCTTATCAAATAATAAGAACATAAAAAATATAAGATAAAATATATTGAAAAATTGTGATTATTTGCACTTTATTTAAGCAAAGCATTATAAATCAATGGACATAAATAATCTAATAAATATGTTTAAAGATTAAGAGGAGGGATAATGTATAATAGATTATTAGAAAGAAAATAATATTGAAGATAAATTAAAGGATATATTGAGAGAAATAAAAGAAGAGTAAGGAGAGTAAATAATATTGATTTAAGGAAGTTTTTATATAATGGAAGAAATATTTAAGTTTATGGGAATGGAGATAGAATCAGATGAATAATGAATAATATAAGTAAGAAAAATATATAAAGGATAATTGCGGATATCGTCTAGTGGTTAGGACCCAACGTTGTGGCCGTTGAAACCTGGGCTCGATTCCCAGTATCCGCATTTTTATATTTTAATTTTATAACACATTATATATCACTTTAACTAACTTTAATTAATTAATTACTTATATATCAATATCTTATATTATATAAATCACACGTTCACTTAATCTAACCATTTTTGATATATATCCTTACAATAGAATTTCTATAATTTTATATAAAAATTATAGAATTCTAATATGAACCAGCAACTAGCTTCCTATTATGATTATGTTGAAGTCGAAACCATTGAGACTTATACTGTAATTTAGCAGACTCACAATCAAAACCAAGTCTAAGAAACTTTTCTTTTTATCATTTCTATAACTGCTCTTATCATGATTATAATTGGATTTATTTTAGGATTTATTTGTTCTAGAAAAATGCCTAAATTCTAAATCAAATAGATTGTTTATAGAATTTATCATCATTGCATTCCTGATTTTATTAATTAAATTCTCAATACAAAACCATAAATTTAATCTCATTCAATTCCTCCTAAAATTTTAAATCTTTATTAATCATCTTAATAAGACAATATTCAAACTTAAGACCATCCTATTCATTCTGATGAGCAAATTAGTATAAATTAATCATAAATCAAACAACTATCATTATAACATTAAAAAATTATCTCTTCTTAAAATCTTATACAACAATCTAAATAAAATCATTTAAATAAAGACCAAGATTATGATCAATAAAATTTTAATTAATACGACATTAAATAAATGCAAGTATTAAATTATAATCAGATTAATGAATAAATAGATGAAATATAAGAAAATAATTAAAATTTTACTGCTAATTAAATATAATAATTAAGAGAAAACCTTCTTTAAGAGAAAGTTCCTATAAATGAAAATAGCATTTTAAGAAAATAAACAATAACTCAATTTGAATCTAAAGTTGAAGAAGATATAATAAGTAACTAAATAATAAAAACAGAAATTACAAAGAATTTGACAATTTATGAGAGAAAAAAGGAATAAGATAATATAGATATAAAGAAATATAATATAAATTAATTAATAGTGATGTAGAAAGTAATGGATGAATAAATTAAATAGAATTAATAATAGGAATAATAATTGGCAATAGAATGGGAACATAATTAAAAAGATTTATTTGAAACTGGTAGATTTGTAAAACAATTTCAATAGAGACAATTAATAGGATAAGGAGGGTTCGGATTAGTTTATAAAGCATTTCACATATTTGAAAAGAAATGGTATGCAGTAAAACAGATTTATATAGCAGTGAATAAACATGAAAGGATTGAAGATATCAAAGAGATTACTGAAGTGAGTTCAATGAATTAACTTTAACATGCGAACATTGTTAGATATCATTGCATGTGGATCGAAGACCTAAATGAAGATATTAAGAATAAGTTCTTATCTAATTAGCATTAACTTATTACTGAAGAATCACTCTCTTAATCTCAATCCCAACTTTAGACCAGCTCTTAAAATGTTCATAACATCAATGATTATGGATTTCAGTGGGAACACTCACAACCTCATACTTAATTAAATAATTCATAAAATCATGATTAGGAAAAAGAAGTATAAGATAAACAAGACGATGATGATGATTATGAAGAAGAAGAAGAATAAAGTGATAGTTTTGTTTATGATAAAAGGAGGAATAACACTAATTTCAAATAAAGTAATATATCTTTTGTAGATGAACTCACTAATAACAGAGAATTATTAAAAAATATTTAAAAGAATGCTCGTAATCAAAAAGTCACAATAGTTCTTAATATCTAAATGCAGTATATTGATGGTCACACTTTGTTTGATTATCTCAAACAAAGAAAAGAACCAAACAGGACTCTTCATTTTCATATATTTGTTTAGCTCATTAAAGGATTACAATATCTCCACTCTTAAGATATTATTCACAGAGATATTAAGTAATTTATAATTATTAATATTTTTAGACCTGCTAATATATTTATTGATTAATAATAATAAGTAAAAATCGGAGATTTTGGGTTAGCAAAAAATATGATGGGAAGTAATAAATTAAAAAGTGATTAATCGACCGAAGAAAGTTTGAAAATAAGTTAATAATGCATTCATACTGGAGTAAAAGGAACTCCTTTATATTTAGCTCCTGAAATTGAGAATGAACAAAATTATTCAAAAAAGGTGGATATTTTTTCACTAGGATTAGTATTGTTAGAATTGATTTCTGAAGGTTTTGGAAGTTTCCACGAAAAAAAATCAGTTTTTGATAATATTAAAAATGGAATTATTAACTAAGAAACACTTAAAACCTTTAATTAAGAATCATTATTAGTATTAAAGATGACCGATAAAGACTAGTATAAAAGACCATCTGCTAAAGAAATTCTAGAATCTTAAGAACTCTTATCATTATAAAGAGACCTTTAGATTTAATAAAATTAGTTTTATAACTGATTATTATCATATTAACTATTTAATGACAATTAATTTTATTATATTATCATTATAAAAAATTATTTTATATTTTTAATTTAAATTATGAAATTCATATTATTTCAATAGAAAGTTTAAAAAATTAATATACTATTTAAACTAAAAATATAATTTAAATTAATTATGAACATTATAATAATTCTCAAATTATCTATAATTATAAACTTTTATATATTTTCCTATTTAAAATTGATTACCAAATTTATAATATTTATCAATATTTATTAAATAATATTAACTGATTTCTATAAAGTTATCATGATTCATATCTTTCTTTATATAAAATTATCATGATTCATATCATTCTTTATATTTTTAACATTTAAATTATAATCCTATTGTAAAAATCCAATTATTTTATTAACCTCTCTATTTATAATGTAAAATAAATTGTTTATTTATGTTTCATCTAAATATTTTTTTATTAAAGAAAGTTAATTTGTTATTTTTTCATAACAAAATTTAATTATTATTACAATTAAATTACTAATTACAATATTATTTATTGTTTGAAGTTTTATTACAAAAATAAAATGATTAGATTTTTATCAGTAAACTTAAAGCCACTATTTAAGATGCTAAAACAAATGATTTAACATAAAAAAAAAATTTCAAATAAGTTTATGATTGAAGTAATTAATTAAAATATTCTAAATAAAATAAAATAATAAATAAAAAACTTAAAAAAATGAATTTTATATTTAAATAAAATAAATTTTAAATAAAATATACAGTAATAATAATATTTAATCTGCATGTGAATATTAAAAGTATTATTAATATTTAATATTAAATCAAAAACCAAATAATAATAAATAATATTTAAATAATAAGTTATAGAAATGAGCTCAAATAATAATAATTTAACCCCTGGGACACAATCTTTGGTGAAATACGCAACAGCAGTTTTAGTATCAACTTCAGGAAAAGGAAAGAAAGATAAAAACAAATAAGAGAAATCAGGGAATAGTCATACTGAAGATATTCTAAACTCAATTCTTCCTCCTAGAGAATACACAATGGACAAACAACAGCTATGGATTTAATCAGTACTACCAACACCTGCAACTAAAGCAGATGTTTTACAATTATAACAAGATTTAGAAAACAGACTACAATAAAGATAAGCGAGAGAAACAGGAATTTGTCCAATTCGAGAAGAGTTGTATGCTTAATGCTTTGATGAACTGATTAGACAAATCACTATTGATTGTGCAGAAAGAGGACTTCTTTTAGTAAGAGTAAGAGATGAAATCAGAATGACTATTTAAGCTTATTAGACTCTTTATGAAAGTTCAATTGCTTATGGAATGAGAAAAGCTTTACAGGCTGAGCAGAAGAAAGAAGAAATGAACTCTAAAATCAAATCACTTGAAAATACTAATGCTGATCTTGAAAAACAAGTTTCTGATTTATAAAGGAAAATCACTGAAATTGAATAAAATGATATAATTTAATAGTAAGAATCACAAAAAAATCATAATGATCAAGTTAATTCTCTTAAAAAACAAAATCAAAAAATTAAAGATAAATTAGAAGAGTTATTACAGCCTTAAAAAAAATGAAATCTGAATTTAATATTTAATTTTTATTATTTTTATTTTATATAATTATTATTTTATATTAATCAAATGAATAATATCTCACTTGATGATTATATATCAAACAATAAAAATTTTTAGCGGAAATAATAAAGAAATAATAACTAACATTAAAACTATTAAAGGAATAATTAATAATAAGTAATTATAAGTAATTTTATCTTTAAGAAACATTAAAACTAATGGATAAATTAACAATTAGTAGACAAATTTAAAGTAAATTTTTTAATAATATTTAGAATAAGCAATAAAATAAAAAATAATTTAATGTAAGAAATCAAAATAAAAATTAAAAGATATTAATAATACAAAATTTACATTATGATGTTTTAAATAATGAATTAGAAGTAAATAATAATAAAATAAAAAAAGCAATTATATTAAAGATATGGAGAAATGAAAAAATGTTAGATTGATTGGGATGAAATTGGAAGATCAAAAGTAAAATACATATAAAATGATTTGTTTTTTAGGGAACTGCTTTGGTTGAATTTTATAACTAAAATGATTCAGAAATAGCTTAAAAATAAACAAATGGAGTTGAATTAAATGGATAAAAAATATCTGTTTAATTTTAAAATCAAAGTATTATAAATAGATTGAAAACATTTAAAAAAATTTATAAAACTAAATAGAAAGTAGGAAAATTCGGGTACAAATGAATAAAAATAATATAATTAATTTGAATATTCAATAAATTATATTTTTATTTACTAAAAATATTTTAATAAAATATCAAATATAATATATTTAAAGAAAATAATAATTTATATAAAAATTATTATATTAATGGAATAAATTGACAATAATTTAGCTTATGATAGATTTAAGAAAATTCAATCTAAAGAAGATGAAGAAATAGAAAAATAATTAATAAATTTAGATATAAATAATTTATTTAAAGAAGATTATAATAAATTTATAGGAGAATTCTAACAGAAAAAACATAAATACAAAATAAAAAAAGGTTATATAGATGGTAAAGGAGAATAAATAAGACTATATTTTACTAAATTTGAGCCTAAGAATGAAGCTATTTGCTCAATTAGTATAATTCATGGATTTGGAGATTATAGTGGGAGATTACTACATGTAGCTGATTATTTAGTCCAGTAATAAATGGAGGTTAACTTATTAGACTTAAGAGGTTTTGGATATAGTGGGGGTCCAAGAGCAAGTTGCACTATAAAAGAGTTACATTACGATATTGAAACTTTAATTTAATAAAGTAAAAGAAATATTCCTCACTTTATATTAGCATTTTCTATGGGCGCATTATTAATAAATAGTTTCTTAATTAATAATCCTTTGTTAAATATCTCAGGAGTTATTTTATCCAATCCTTTAATTAAAATACCTAGAAGTACTAATTTGAATGGATATAAAGGATATATAGTAAAATTATTGGCGAAAGATTTAAAAGATTTAGTTATTAATAGTATGATTAATATTTCAGCACTGACAAAAGATTCATATCATATAATGAAAATTGTTAAAGACAGACTGGTTTTCCCTTTTATGAGTTTTTCATTTGTTAAATAATTACTGGAATGCACAGAATATGTTAATGATTAAAATAATCAATTTAATTATCCTCTTTTGATGCTTTTAGGAGAATAAGATGGAGTATTAGAAATTTAACACAGCCAAGCATTTTTTAAAAAAATCAAAAGGTAATAAATTTTATTTTTAATTTTAGTCAAGATAAATGAATGGTCATTTTTCCTTAAGGATATCATGAAATGCATAATGATAATGAATTTCAAGATATGATGAATACAATTAAAGATTTTATACTATAGTGAGTTTATTAAGGAAAATAATTAGGTAATTAATTAGGAATCTTAAAATATGGATACTAAGAAAAAAAAATTAAATTAAAGAGAAAATTATTAATTATTATTGTCTTATTATATTTTTTTTTTAAATTTTTTAAGTAAATTTATTTTATAAATTTTTAGTAAATTAAAAAAATATGCAAATTTAAATTTTATTTTCAAAATATTATCCTTTGGCAAATAAAAAATTTTAAATTGAAGGTTATATTATTATAAATATATAAAATATTTTATTAAATATAAATAAATATTATATATTTAAATCAAAGTTTTAAATTATTTTGCATAATTATAATATTTAAAATAAATATAATTAAAATATTAATTTATAATTAATTTTTAAATTATAATTTTATATTATTACAAAATAATAGCATATTTGATAATAATATCTATATATCAATTAATAAGATATAAATATTAAATATAAAAATGATAAAAGGAGTACAGTCATTATTTAAATAATAGGTAAGGACCTTTTAATCCTCCTAAATTTTAATGAATAAGAAACTAGGAATTGGAGAAGCTACAGTAGCATTAGAATCTAAGATTAAAGATATAAGTCAATTAAATGATATTAAGGAATATGGAACTGTGATTTCAATAGGAGATGGTATTGCAAGAGTATTTG
>Ga0315908_10001023_pt1 | contig 21567 bp, 38 predicted proteins | sample LakEriMetagenome_12_FD_203520 | JGI IMG/M metagenome (GOLD analysis project Ga0315908, IMG submission 203520) | Freshwater fungal communities from buoy surface, Lake Erie, Ohio, United States - Buoy 4 MA124 | ecosystem: Environmental > Aquatic > Freshwater > Lake > Lake biofilm | place: USA...
CCCACCCCACCCCACCCCACCCCACCCCACCCCACCCCACCCCACCCCACCCCACCCCACCCCACCCCACCCCCAACCCCACCCCCAACCCCACCCCCCACCCACCCACCCCCGTTGCTCCCCGCCCTCAGGTGCAGGTGATTCAGCCAAGCTGGAGCAGCAGCTGACGGCCATAAAGTCCGTGGACCTGATGGTGCTGGCACAGCAGGCTGCGGCAGGTGCTGGCCTGACGCAGCTGGGCGCAGGGCCATCAGGCGCTGCCGCGACTTCTGGCAGCGACCATGCGGCAGCCACCGCAGCCGTCGTTAAGCGCCTGACCGGGGCGCAATGTGTGGTCAAGCAGCTGGAGGAGTGCCGCACACAGATGCAGAAGAAGTTTGGTGAGCACCACCTTGCGTGATGCTGCGTGTGCGTTCTGGTGTCTGCCCGCAGTCTGGTGCCTGCAAGTTGCGGGCGCGACTGACGCCCGCCAGGCCCCCCGCAGGTGGCGCGAAAGCCCAGGAGCTGAGCGGGGATGAGGCAGCAGGCGAGCAGCCAGCCGCCCAGGGCACGGGCAAGGGCAGCAGCCCAGGACAGCCGCAGGCGCAGCCAGGCACGGCGGATGATGGCCGCGCGAGCAGCAGCAGCGACGGCGCCGCGGACGAATCAGATGGCGCGGCCGCTCTGGATGACGTGGCAATGCAGGCGCTTGCAAAGCTGACAGCTGCCAGGTGAGCCGGGTCATGCACAGCCCATGTACGCGCCAGTTGCGCTGGAGATGGCGCCCGCCCGGCCCGGCCCGGCCCGGCACCTGTGCAGCACCACCAGGACTGGACAATCCAGGCAGCTCCGCCCACAGCGCTTGCACGCCAGCACACACACGACCCGTCACCTACCCTGCTGCTTTGCAGGCACGGCGGCGGCAGTGATGATGAGGCCGACAGCAGCAGCTCCTCTGGCGTGCTGGACCTGGCCCTGCAGGACACGGAGGCAGCGTGGCAGCAGGTGCTGGCAGAGGTGGCGCAGCCGGGCGGCGGGGGCGACGCCGCCAGCAGTCAGGAGCAGCATCCTGTCAGCGATGATGAAGCTGGTGGCGGCTCCAGCATCAGTGGTCGGGACCACAGCAGCCCCGATGACGACAGCCATGATGATGACAGACTGCAGGCGCAGTCACCCGGCAGCAGCAACCCTGTGACGGCACCGCCATCCCGCAGCAAGACTACAGCAGCAGCCAGCGACAGCGCCGCACGCCAGCGCACCGACACCACCATCAAGCAGCCGCGCAAGCAAAGCAGCAAGCAGGGCAGCGCCGCTGTGGTGTTGAAGAGCGGCAAGCGGCTGGGGCAGCGGGCCAGGCGCGCCCTGTATGAGCGCATGTACGGCACCCACGCGCGCCACATCAAGGTGAGTGCTGACGCCTGTGGCTGCCTCTAGACTGGTCGGCTGTGATGGTCGCCGTATGTGCGTGTCTGCGTGGCTGATGGCATGATGTGGTGCCAGCCATAGGACAATGCACAGCCACCACAGCGGCTCGACCCCTCGTCAACGCATGCTGCAGGACTCGCAGCAGCAGGGTGCCAAGGACAAGCCAAGGCTGCCAGCAGCCGCTGCTGGCGTGGATGGCCGCCCGCACAGCCAGCCAGTGCATCCCTCATGGGCGGCCAAGCAGCAGCAGCAGTTACTCCTGCAGTCCGCCAAGCCAGCTGCCAAGAAGGTGGTGTTTGACGATGATGGGGGCCAGGAGGCACTGGCTCCTGTGCCTGCAGGACGCCCGGATGCCAAACGCGATCGCAGCAGCAACAGCAGCAGCAGGTCGCACGCCAGCGACCCTGCTGCAAAACGCAGGCCTGGTCAGCAGCACGACAGCAGGGCCAAGGGCAGCATCCGTGGTGGCGGCGGCGGCGGCAGCAGCGCTCCAGCGGCAGCTCACCCGTCGTGGCAGGCCAAGAAGCAGCAAGAAGCCAAGCTGAAGCAGCTCAAACCCAGCGGCACCAAGCTGGTGTTTGGCGACGATTGAGGCTGTCACCTGCTGAGCTGGGTGCGAATGTAATCAAAGAAGATGACGGCCCCATGAAACAATTGTGATCACAGGTTACAAAGCCTCTGGGCTGCCTTCGCTGCTGCTGCCGCGGCCCTCGCTCCACGAGCTGCTGCCGCTCTCGTCGCCGCTTGCTGCCTGCTGCCCTCTGCCACGCCGCCGCGCCCGCGGCAGCAGATCTTTTCTGCTCAGCTCAATCAGGCCCTTGCTGTTGCGGCCCTTGCACACCACTTCAAACACCTGTTGGACAGGTGGGGGAGGGGGAGGGGTCAACATGAGACTGTCCCAAGGACGCTGACGCCCTGTGCTGGTGAGCATGCGACTCAGGCAGCACAGTACACCGACATGCAGCGGCGTGCACGCTGGGCATAACAACTATTCTGCGCACCTGGCCTTCCCGCAGCAGCTCGTGCACATCTCGCAGCCGGGTGTGGCTCAGCTCGCTGATGTGCAGCAAGGTGGGCATGCCGTTGGGCAGCTCCACAAAGGCCCCATAGTCCACCACGCGCAGCACCTGCGCGCATTCGGCAGGTGACCCTAGGCACGAAGGTGGGCAGGCGAACGGCGCGGGCTGTGCGCACATCAAGGGCCACAGCAGCAGCTGCAGGCAAAGAATGCACGAACTCACTCTCCTGTGCATGCAGAATGAGGGTGGAACCTGGAAGCAGCAGGGCCTGCAGGGCTGCACCACCACCAGGCGAGTCCTTGAAATCAAACAGCATGCCCGCCCACCTTGACGCTGAAAACCTGACCAGCCTTGTAGCTGAGCCCCTCCACCTCCTGGGCGGCTGCCACGGCATGCGCATATGCGCGCTGGGTGGGTGCGTACACCGACACTTCACCCGTGTCAGCCACGATCAGACGCCCTGCTGTCTTCTCTTCAATGGCGGACAGATTGACGCCCTGGCACGGCAAAGGCAGAAGTGGCGCGGCATGGTCAGGGTGCGCCAGGGGCTGGCAATCAATTGGCTTTGGCCGGCCAGCATCTGCGCAGCAGCACACGCCCACCTGCAGCCCGATGAGGCGGGGCACCAGCTCCCTGTTGATCTCCACGCTGCCAAACTGGGGCCGCTGGGCCACAGGCGTATTGGCCTCCCAAGCAGACACCTGCAAGCAACAAGCCATGATGAGCTGTGCGAGGGGCCGGCCATACCCCATGTGTCGTCACAGCAGGCAGCAACACCCCGCGGGCATATTATGCCGGTTGGGTGCATGTGCGCACCGCTTGCTCTGCTTTGTCCAAGATGACATGGCGTGCTGCGGCCGCCTGGTGGAGGGCTGCTATGAGAAGCTCCAGGTCCAGGCCGGGGAGCTTGGTGTCCAGTTGCAGGGCAGTGATGCCGGCGCGCGTGCCCGCCACCTGCAGGCCACACAGCAGCAGTAGAAGTCAGTGTGCAGCCCGAGCTGCAGCCGCCGGCGTGTGGTGCTTGCCAGTGAGTGAGGCCCTTGAGCGGTGCAGCAGCATTCTTGTCTCACGACTTGCCTTGAAATCCATGTCGCCAAGGTGGTCCTCGCTGCCCTGGATGTCGGTCAGCAGCGCAGCCGCACCATAGTCACTGCTGTGCAAGGCAGAACTTGGCGCATCCTGCTGCCCGTGCTCACTGCTGCTGGAGCCGCCAGGACTGCTTGCAAGGCTGTCCATCATCGGCATGTGGCGGACGGCTGGCTGGCCCTGTGGCGGCACGGACGGCTCTGTGCTGCGTGTGCTGCCGCCATGGACTGGCACGGGGAACAGCTGAGTGGCCAGGCCGATGCTGATGCCTGCTGCCAGGCTTTTCAGAGGCACACCTGCACCACCCAAGCCAAGCACGGCGCGGCTGCTTTAGCGGCAGTGCAGATGATGGTTGTGTCAGCTGCACCGTCCAGCAGCTGGTGCACAATGCAGCTGGCAGACCCGGGGAGCAGGGGGCAGGGGGGCAACCAGGTGGCACTCACCGGCGCATTGCAGCGCCATGGCTCCGGAGCAGACTGCAGCCATGCTGCTGCTGCCGCTGCTGCCCAGTGTCTCAGTGACCACGCGGGCCTGCAGCGTTGCATGCAGCACAGTGAGGTGGGCCTCGCATGCCCCATGCGACAATAACGTGCTGCCATGCATCACAGTGTGCTGGACACTCATGCACACTGCCACGGCTTGGCGTGTCACTGCCTGCACCTTGACCAAGCCAAGCCCCATGCAGTGCTGTGCAAAGGGAGCAGTCACACAGGGCGGTCACTCTGCGGTCCAGCACAACAGCACTGCCACTGACCACAAACGGGAAATCTTCTTCTGCCGGCATCAGTGCCGCCAGCGCACGCTCTGCCAGGGCACCATGCCCCACCTCGCGCCGGCCAGGGCCGCCCATCTTGCCCACCTCATTAGTGCAGAAGGGTGGGAAGCTACAAGGAGGGGCAGGGCGCACAAAACGAGGGGGGGGGCAACCAATTAGGACAGCCGATACGATGCAGCACCGGGCACCACCACGGCAGCTGTGCTCCTGGGCAAGGCAGTCAGGCCCTGCACGCCGATCCCGGCACCCTGTCAGCCATGCAGCAGCCAGGCAGCAGCAGCAACCATGGTGGCACCTGTAGTGCAGCATCAGCTGCTTGGTGCGGCGCCCTTGGAGCCCCTGTGTCTCCAGGGCATCGCGGTCGGGGCCCACCGTGGCTGCCGCCAGCGACTGCGTGTCGCCGCGGTCGAACAAAGCGGAGCCATGCACAGAGCGTGGCAGCGGCCCCGCCTCACAGGTGATGGCGCGCAGGTCCTGCAGGCCACGCCCATCCAGGCGCCGTCCCTGCAGCCAGGCATGCGCACGCCGGCAGGCTTCAGCGCGAGGCGCCGCATGCGGTCCGTGCACATCCAGCGCACACACAAGTATGCTGCACGCAGACCATGCTGCCTCCGCCCGCACAGCAGCCACACCTTGGTGAGGACCAGGCGGCGCATCACCCTGCTTTGCAGCACGTCCAGCGCGTACACGGCTGCACGCTCGCTGTACACCCCAGGCGCAGCCACCTGCGGGAGGCAGTGCGGTGCGATGGTTGATGCCGATCTGCTGCTGCTCCAGCGAGTCGCAATGACACCACACGATGGCAGGCGGGATGTGGCGTCACCTGTGACTGGTCGTCGGGTAGCAGGCCCTGTGCGCGCAGCCCTGCCAGCACCTCCCGTGTTGCTTGTGTGATGGCAGTGGCCCGCTCCGCCTTGCCCAAGCTGCTTGCAGCGTCAGAGCCAAACACCTGCAGCGCCACAATGCCATCCGTGCATGACAGCATGTGCGCACGCCCCGCTTAGCTAAACCCTAAACCCTGGTGAGCACAGCAACAGCAGGTGTGCAGGTGTGCAGGGCCCAAATGAGTGCGGATGACATCTCAATCCATCCTGCTGCCAGACACACAGCATCCACCCCTGACCTGCATGAAGAGCTCCTCTCCCAGTCCGTCCACAGCCTGCTGCAACGCCCTTGGCGGCCCCAGCAAGGGCAGCCAGCGCTTGGGCTTGCCACATTGCTGCGCCAATGCGACTTGCGGCGCCACAGCACGAGCGACGTGCTGCTGTGCCAGGCGAATGGCGGCCGCCACCTCCTCGTCTGAAGCCCCGTGAGCGCCCGCCTCCAGCATAGTTGCTTTGTCCGCAGTTCCTGCGATGGGTTCAGGGCGAGCATGTGCGTGGGTGCGGGATCAGTGATCGCGCAGGTCTATGCAGCACACACAGAGGGGAACGAGCCAAGCCATGCTGCACGCTGGGTGCGAGCATCATTGCTGCCAGCAAATGCCACCACGCCACCGCGTACGTCAGCACTCACCTGCGTACGTCAGCAACAGCTGGGCCTCTGCTGCCTCATGCAGCGTGGGGTTGACGCAGCTGACTCCACCCATGTCGGCCACCTTGACAGCCCTGGCATGGCAGGCACGTTGACAGGAGGACGCCGCATGAGGCCTGGTGCCAGCACAGCGGTTGCTGATGCGACATTGAGAAGGCAGCTGGCCGGTGATGCAGCGCCACACAATGATGTGGCCTCCGGCCAGGTGTGCCAACCGGCAGGGCTGCTGCCATCAAGATGGGGGCGCGGGCCCCTGGCTCAGGGCCACATGTGCTGCCCTCAAGCCGTGATGGCATGCTTACCCCACTGGTCCCTGCCAAGGAATGCTGGACAGCATGAGCGCTGCTGATGAAGCGTTGATGGCCAGCACTTCCGGGTCCATGCTGCCATCAGCGGACAGCACTGTGGACACCACCTGCAGCACGCGCGCGGCCGTGCTGGGCGTTGAGGTGCCCCCGGTTCTGGCAGCCACGACCGGCCGCACTAGTGCCACGATCACTGCAGGCATCAGCTGGCCGGTGCAGCCGCACCTGCACATCATACAGGAACCCTGCGTGGAACAGCGGCCGCAGCGCCCTGTCGATCGCCCTGGCAGCCAGCAGATCTCGGTCGCTGGCGCTGGCTTCTCGCCGGTCCGCGCGGCTGGGGATGCGGCCCGCAGCGTACAGGCGCTCACGGAAGTCCACCTGCGAGCCATGCACACGGGGCACGCACGCTGACAGGGTCAGTGGCATGAAGAGCAGGCGGCTGACGAGGGCAGGGGGAGTGCACGCTGCGCTGGACTGGGCAGCTGTGCGTGGCTGTCACGGTCCCCATGGGGGCGCCCACGCACTTGAAGGGGGGTGGCGTCCACATCCGGCCGGGGGGTGGGATCAATAACTGCTGTGCTGAGCACCACCGTGCCACCACAGCGTGCTACGCAGGCACCGTTGGCAAGCTTGGCCAGCTTGCCAGTCTCGTAGACGAGCTCCTGGCCGGCCACGTGCGCCGTTGCTCGCCCCACTCCACCAGGCGCAGCCTCCCCCGCTGCACCCTTCCCTGCGTGGCTGCTGCTACTTGTGGTGAATGGGCTGGCTGCACGAGTAGGCACCTGCACGACGACGGCGCGGGTTGGCCTTCTGCCGTGCTGGCCGCGCGAGATTGCGCCGCATGCACACCAACCCAGATCACCTGCGAAAGGCCCCCGGACGCCAGCTCTCTCCCTGACCATGCTGCAGCTGCACCTGCAAGCATGGTGCGCATGTGAATGGAATGCACTGGGATGGCGCCGTGGCGCCTGGGGCACCGGGCCTTGCCTGCGCAGCGCAGCGGATCCAGCCACCACAGACGCGCCAGCATTGCGTCTAGCTATCGTTGCGCACACAGCGTCCCATGGTCGTCATGCAGCCCCCGATGTGGCGACTGCGATCTGATCGGTCACTCGAGGGGCCGTCCCAGGTGCAACGCGGTCCTCCTGGTTGCAGCTCAACTAGGAGGCATCAGATGAGGCTGCCGGCCACGGCCGCGTGTTTCAGCGGCCAGCGCGTCGGCCGACCCACGGCGCGCATGACACGTCACCGCTGCTGCTGCACGGCTGCTGGCGTCGCTGCGTTCTCCGCTTCTTCAAGCTTGGCGTACATGTTGAGCGTGCCCAGAAAGGATAGCCGGATTGTGTTGACCTCGAAGGCGGCCAGGTTGTTGAGCTTGACGGTGACGGGAGCGTTCACCTGCACAGAGTTCACCAGCCGGGTGGCATGATGCGGGGCGCAGCGCAACACAACAGCATCCGGGGTGGTGGCAGCGTGGCCCAGCACCCACCTGTACCAGGCCCTCCTCAATCTTGTGCCGCCGGATGTTGGCCAGCTGCTGCACGTACGTGCGCACCTGCAGGGGTGGCAGCCAGTGCTTGGGTGGTGCGCCACGCTGAGTGCGTCACGCTCCCGCTGGCAGCAGGTGCAGGACGCAACCCACCTGCTGGAAGTCGCTGCCAAAGCAGCTGCGCACGTCTCGCTTGAACAAAACACATGTGATCTCCATGAAGTAGTAGGGAATGTCTTGGAAGCCCGTGTTGTCGCGCTGCTCTCTGTCTATCGTGTCTGCGGGCAGGCACAGCCAGGGCTGGGCAAGCAGCAGCGCCGCCGTGCTCGGCGCGTTTAATGCGCGCGCTGGCGGCAAGTGCACCTGTGACGGTCAGGCGCAACCCTAGGGGCTGGCCAACGGGTGCACAGTGCACGGACAGCAGAGCAGCTGCACAGCAAGACCGCACGTGCCCCCACCCCACCCCGCACCGCGCACCTTTCAGTTCACGCAGGCCCAGCCACGCTGGAGGCATGATGCGCGCTTTGCCGCGCCGGTGCATGTACACAGCCATCCACAGGGGTACCTGAACAGGCGTGTGCGCCTCAAACGGACCATAGCGGCCCTGCAAGTGCAGGGCGGAGGTCTGAGATGGTCAGGTGGAGGTGCAACGCCGGCACGGGCGCCCCCGCAGCTGCAGCGTGCCATGCTGCAGCAGTTGAGGAGCACAGCTGCGACGCACCGCTGCGAATTGCATGTAGGTGTCATCTTCTTCACGCTCGTAGAAGTTGGGGTTGGGTACGATTGTGACGAGGTCTTCCTCGGCGAAGAACTCCACCTGCACGCGTGCGCCCGCGCAGATTGGTGTCCATGCACCGCCCTGCCCTTGGGCGCGTCCCGATCCCTGCGCGCGTCTCCAGCAGCTTTCTACACCCACCTCTTCAGGTAGCAGGGGAAGCTTGCCCAGTCTGGCCGCTGGCGAGGCCATGGCAGCCTTCCCTCCCTTGGGCCGCTGACCAGTCGCTGATCGTCGGACGCGCAGATCAGGGCCACCCACGGACAGCCTCCACGCACAAGAAATGTATACAAGCGGTCCGGGCGGTGATGGACGAGTCTTCCAGCCAGGCCTGGACCTTCCTCCGCAGCTGCCTGATCTGTTGGTGGTGGGGAGACTGCTGTGAGCGGCGCAATCCTCATTGACATTGAAACATGATGCGCGGCACGCAGCTGCCGCAGCTGCGGCCCGCACAAGTCGGCCGTCGCGGCGCGGCCAGCCCCAGGGGGCGGTCATTGGTGCCGACATCACGCATGCATGCCTGGAGAATACGGGCTGACATAGGTGGGCGCCTGCCGGGCACGCCGGGCTCCTGGGGCCCTGGTGCAGCGCCTCGCATGGGCGCCGGCATTTTTTTTGAATGCTCGACTGCGCTGCGCTTCGCGCCTGCAGACGAGTATGTGACCGAGATCGTGGCCGTGGAGAAGAGTGGTGATGTCATGCGAGCGTTGGAGCTGTTCACAGAGGTGGGTGGTTGGGTGCAGGCGCGCACGCCAGGCACCACACGCATGATGGCAGCGGCAGCCGCCCCACACCGCGACGGCTTTGCATGTCGACCTGTGCATGCATGATGCTGCAGGTCCGTGTCCTGAAGCTGGAGCTGCCCCCTGCCGCGTCAGAGGCTGGCATTCGCACGTTTGCGCGCGGTGGGGAGTGGGAGAGAGCGGCCAGCATGTTTGAGGCCCTCCTGCAGCAGCCAGGCCACACGCTGGCAGACCAAACGCTGGAGCACATGTTCGACGCATTTGCTGATGCAGCTGCGGCCGACCGGGCGCTGGGGCTGCTTCAGGTCAGTCCGGGCGCTGGGGCTGCTTCAGGGCAGACAGGCATTGGTCACCAGGGCTGTTCAGGGCAGCTGCAGGACCCCAGCCTGGCTATGCGCAGAGGCGGAGGCTGGCAGCCTCCTGGGCAAGCATCCCACCTTCCTTGCCACTTCTGCCCTGCCCCCAGCAGGCTGTGCAGGGGCACTCCTGCTATCCCAGCCTGAGCAATAAAGTGGTGTGCACCTGCGCCAAGGGAGGCCAGCTGGAAGCTGCGTCCAGCCTGCTGGAGAGCATGCAGGACGCGGACCTGGCGGTGGAGCGCAGCACGGTGCGCTCCTCCGCAGCTGCTCATGGCAGCAGATGATGCTGCTGGGTGCGCCCAAAGCGGAGGCGTCCACGCCCTCATGCTCCAGCAGCGCGCATGACGCCTGTTGCTGTCCTGCAGTACGGCGTCCTTGCCAGCGCCTACATGAAGGCCGGGCAGCCCGACATGGCGGAGCTGGTCCTGGAAATGAGGGACTACTTGTAGAGCGCGCGAATGACGTGTTTACAGGAACGGAAAGGGAGCGAAGAAACGTGTAAACACTCATCGCTCAGCACCACACATCATTCACTCCTGCTCTTGCTGCATTGCTGCACCCTCACCAGTGGGTGCTCTCACTCGTTGCCGCAACGATGGCACACCTGCTGAAGCGCCGCTGCTGCTGGTGCCATCTGCACGCGCAGCAGCCCCACCCGCAGGCATGCTGGCACTGTCAGCTGTTGGCATGCGCTGGCCTGCTTGCGGCGCCTGCAGGCGTGCCTGTGGGCGGCCTGGCTCTGGGGGTGCCTCCTGCTGGCCCTCCTCCTGTTGCTGCTCTGCTTGCTGCTGCTGCTGCTGCTGCGCGGGGTGGCGCGGCGGTCGCCTGACCAGCAGCGGGCCAAACTCAGCACGATTCCGCAGCCACAGCGTGCCCCCTAGCAGCAACAGCAGCACCGTCAGCACAAGGCTGTCCGGGTCAACCTTCTCCATATCCAGCAGCACATACACGCGCTGCAAGGCCGCACTGGCAGCAGACAACGCATGTTGCAGCGCTGCTGCGAGCGGTCGCCTGTAGGCGCCGCCCGGCTGACCGCCGACGGCGTCTTGCAGCCGATAGGCGGCTGACACCAGCAGCTGGCAGGCGGCTGGCGGCAGCAGCAGTTCTCCCAACCGCTCAGCTGCCATGAGTGCGGCTGCTGCAGCGTGGACGCGCGCACGAGTGGCATCAGCTCGATTGCGCTTGCGGCTCCTGAGGAGGGCAGCAGGGATGGGGGCGCAGCCGCAAATGAAGCATGGGTGAGGCAGCATGAAAACCGCTTGCAACCATGCAACCTGGTCAGCAATGCATCGGCGTCCATCGCCCCAGGGGGGGGGGTGCATGGGGCAGGTGCATTGACAGGCACGCAAAGCAGGCGTGGTTGCAGCAGCTGGCAGCCGATGCGTGACCCCGGTGCACTCACCATGCCATCAGCGCCCGGGCCCTGGTGGTGTTGCGTTCCACGCCCTGGCCGCGCTGGTAAGCCCAGGACAGGTAATACACGGCCTCCGTGTCGTTCAGGCCAGCGGCGACCCTGTACCACGCTGCCGCCACAGCCGCTGTTGTTGGCGAGGTGGTGGCCAGAGGATCAGGGCCCACCAGGCTGGCGATGGGAGGCTGGGCGTGAGCGCGCGACTTGCGGTCAGCAGACGCTGCAGAGGGAGCGAGGAGCTGGCATCAGCAAGCGCCCTGAAACAACAGAGCCCACGCAAATGCTCATGCCCAGCCCAGGGAGCGGCATGCGGCGGCTGGCACCCAGCCCACCTTGCCATGAAGCGGCAGCATCGGTGCCAGCTTCATCGTCAGTGCTGCCGCTACTGCCCTGCCGCAGCTGCGCGTCTCCAGCAGGATGCGCAGGTGGCAGCAGGGAGTACCGACTGGTATGCTCTGCACCACCAGGCACCGACTGGCGCAGGAGCCATGGGTGGTCCAGCAGCAAGTTGCCGAGGTCCACCATGGAGCTGGTGGAGTTGAGCTGCGCCGACCTGCGGCAGCGCGGCACCCCAGAAAGGTGCACGGTGGGCACAACATACACCCGGTCTCAGCATCATGCGCCCGGCCGCCAGGCAGGCATGCACATGCAAACCGCTCCCCTGTCGCAGCAGGCAGCTGGTCACCTTCTCAGCAAGTCGGCAGCGATTTGGGTCGCATCATCGCCCTGCCAGCCCAGCCCTTGCTGCAGCAGGAAGGCTGCGTTGGCTCCCGCCACCTCACAACCCTGCTCCGCCAAGATGCTGTAGCCCACCAAGGCACTCCAGTAGCTGCCCTGGTCCACGCTCCTGTGGGGTCAGGTGTGGGCGGCCTGGCTCAGGATGAGCAAGCTGCTGGAACAAGGCACAGCACTCTGTCTTGCACTCAGGCCCCTGGATTCTCCCTGCCCTGTGTCTGTGTTCGCCCCCCCCCCCACCCAACCAACCGCTCCCCCATGCTTCACCTGAGGGCATGCTTGAGGTGCTTGGGCCATGATGACCGCTCTGCGATGAACTGCCACAGCAGCTTCTGCGACTCTTCGCAGCTGGGCGGCACACCTGCAGGAAGGCGGCCGAGCGTGTGTGCCCGACGGTCCGCAGTGCCACTCACCCTACAGCAGCAGCAGCAGCAGCAGCAGCAAGTGGACAACCTCGAATGTACGCCAGCCTGGTTGACGGTGGTCCCACCTGGCGGGCCCTGCTGCAGAAGCAGAGCCATGGCGTAGGGCGCCCGCCAGTGACCGGCATCGTACGCGCGCTCATAGTACTTCATGGCCTTGCCCGCATCCGGCCGCGTGCCCAAGCCTGGTGCAGCAGGGAAGCGGGAAGGACAGGCAGCAGCTGGCGTCAGCACGCCCTGGCACACAGACGCACCCACAGCAGCAGCATCTCACAGGAGAACCAGGTGCGCCGTGACAAATACCACATGCCGCATGTGCCCCCAGCCTGCCCCTGGGCTTCACCTGCTGCGTGCATGGTGCCCAGGTTGAACAGGCTGTCTGCATTGGCTGCCTGACTGTGGTCTGCAGCTGACTGGAAATGCTGCAGCGCCCTGTTTAGGTCGCGCGGCAGCCCACCAGCGCCCTGCAGTACAGCACTCCACGCGCCGCTGGTCACATTGTGCCATGGTGTGTTGGCAGATGCGTCACAAGCAGCCGCAAAGGCGTGATGATTGGTATGCTGCTGGTCCAGCAGGCTGCTGTGAACGGCATGCCGCCAACCCGCCTGGTGGTACAGGATCCCCAGGCCATTGTGCCCGGCCGCCGACCCGCGTCCCGCCGCCTGCTCAAAGTACTCGCGCGCAGCGCTGGCATTCTGCGGCACGCCATGTCCCTGCGGCACACATGCACCAACGACTGCGCTTGCGTTTGCCCCTCCAGTGCTGTTGCAGCGCTTGACGGCACCTGCGACAACACCTGCCCAGCGGGTAGCAGCGGCACAACAGAGCACGCGCACCTTCAGGTGCATGTAGCCCAAGTTGTACAGGGAGTGCACATCGCCAGCCGATGCGGCACTGCTGAAGTCCGCAAATGCAGCCAGCGGGTCGCGCTCCACACCAGTGCCTGTCAAGTGTCTGTATCCCAGCCGGCGAAGGGCCACTGCGTCGCCTGCAGTGTGGCGTTGAATGGCCTGGCATTGGCGACACATGTTCCCATGCTGGCACGCATCCCCGGCACTGGCACGCATCCACCCCCCCCCCCCTCCCCCGCGCCTTCCGCCCACGCCACCCAACCCACCCCTGTCCGCCAGATCCTCCTCCATCTCCATCACCGCCTCTTCGTCCTCGTCATCAGCATCAGAAGGCCTGCAGCAAGAACGCCAGTGGTCAGGCGGGTGTGCAGGCTTTCAGTGGTCAAGCGGGTGCGTCATCAAGCAGGCATTCATGCGCGGGTGGAGCACGCCTGCACCACGCCAGCCATTGCGTACCAGCTGCTGGCGTCCGCCCATCGGTCTCGCAGACGCACAGCTGCGTGAGGCAGCTGGAAGTTGCCGTCCTCATCCACGCGGGCCGCAATGCTGGCAGCAGCGGCTGTCAAGTACTGAAGACCCGTCTGCAAGGCCAGGGTCGAGCACAGCCAACAGCATCAGCCGCCTGCAGCTTGCCCCTGGTGCACCTGGTGTATCATCGCAAGGCTGGAAGCAGCAGCGACATGCAAACATCAAGCTGCCGAGCAGCAGCCCGCCGCGCCCGAACTGATGCAGCTGCCCCACCTCACAGCTTTCTGGGACTCCACGACCCACGCAGTAGCGGTCGGCCAGCGCCAGCAGCGCCTCCTGGCTGCCCACGGATGCGGCTGTGAGCAGCAGCTGCAGGATCTGCGCCTCTGTCGGACGCGGCAGCCCGCCAGGCTGCGCCAGCCTCAGGGGGGCGACTGCTGCCAGCAGGAAGCCGGCACGGCTGGCAGCGCTGTGCTGTGGCAGCGGGTGCAGAGGCGCACCTCCGCCTGCTGCGTCAGCAGCTGCGCCCGGTAGCTGCACATGGTCGGCGCTGATGTCTGCAGCAGCTTGGCCGCTGCCTGCAGAGCCTGCATCCGACGCCATGCCATGAGCCCCGCTGCTGGTGCTCGCGTCTGTCACCTGGCTGTCGGGCATGGGCGCCCTGCTGGCATCCAGGGGCACGTCGTCCTCGGCTTGTGGTTGCAGCGACAGCGTTGCCAGGTCAACTGCCACAATGCCTGCACGACAGGCAGAGGCCCAGCGCTGAGAAGGCAGCCACGCCGCAGCCGTCTCGCCTCATGACGCATGCGGCTCACCTGCCACGGTTTGCTCGATGGTGTGGGCTGCTGTCGGGGGCAAACCGACCCCAGGGGTCATGGGGACTGCCAGGGAACTGATGAGCTGGTAGTGCAACAGCTGCAGCCCCTCAATGCCCCAGTGCAAGACGTCCTGCTGGTGCAATGCGCCCTCGTAGTCAGCCAACCTGCAGGTTACCCGGGCGCCTCGTTGTGAGACGGACCCCTTGCATGCAGCTCGATCTTCCATCACACTGGGGGACGCACCGATCAGCTGCATCCAGCAGGACACCACCGGGCGAGGCATCAGCCTGCCGCCCTTCTACACCACTCGCGGCAACGCTGGTGGCGACGCAAGCCAACAACAGCAGCACGACCAGCCAGGCGGGCGACCGCTGACCACCGCGGGCCGAGCCCAGCATGTGCATGTTGCTGATCACGTGTGCCTCTATCTACGGCTGCAGGTCGGACGTTCGAGCGTCAGCGCCTGCCAGTCTTCCAAGAGGAGAAGACTGGCCAGCGCAAGCACTGTGCGTCGCGACCCCACTTTCACACAACATGCGACACAGACTGATGGCCGCGTTCGCGGGGTCGATCGCTGCAGAAAACGACGTGGTGCAACTGTGATCTAGCTGGCTTGCCAACCGCTGTTACTTCCCCGCAACACCTGGTACTCACGCGTCTGCACCAATGATGATGCGAGTCTGGCGGCTGGCCTTGCGTGGTGGCAGCACCGGATCACGGGCCTCGCTGCCAGGATCGCTGGCTGGCGTGGTGGCCGTAGCTAGTGAGGGATTGGGCAGCATCGTTACAGGCAATCCGTCCGCCCCGGCAGCCGGTTCCGACGCACCAGCCTGGCCCAGCGCGCTGTCGGCGCATGGGGCGCGATTCGACACCAGCCGCGCTGCCTCGCATGCAGCAGCCAGCACCTCCGGGCGCGGTGTGCTGCTGCGCCACCGGGGCCAAGCAGTGTGGCGTCCATCACCCGGTCCATCAGGCGCCGCATTGAAACTGGGCAGCGGCTTGCACCGCGCCCGCACCAGCAGCAGCAGCAGCAGCAGCACCCACAGCGCAGCTGAGCTCGACGACAGCCCAGCGCAGGACAGTGTCGCTTCCACAGACGATGACGACCGCGCACAGCCTGAACGGCGTCGGGGCACTAGAAACATGCAGCTCCAGCTGGAGCAGGCGCGGCAACTGGCGCAGGGCATGGGACCAGCGCTGGCCGGCCTGGCTCGTGCCTACCAGCTGCCACCTTCCGATGGACGGGTGGGTGCTGTTGCAGGCGCCAGGCCTGCAGGCCTGGTGATCACTGCACCAGCATCAGCATGCTGCTCGCCATGCCGTCCACGCAAGTGTTTTGCATAGCCTCACCCTGCGCGCGTGGAGCAATGTGGCATGCAGCGCAATCCCCTCTGTTGTTGCGCCATGCAGCTGGATGCCATCCGCGCGGCCTTCTTGGACAGGGCCAAGAGCGCCAAGTGGAGTGCTGGCAAGCAGGTGTGTGATGCTCCACCACAGACCCCCGGCTGCTGCATGAGCATACACATGCACCTCGCTTGGCAGCTTGCTTGCGTCAAGCTTGTGTTGCTTGTGTTGCTCAAGCTTGTGTTGCGTCAAGCTTGTGTTGCTTGTGTGTCTCCGCCACATGCCTGCCGTTGCAGGGTGAGTGGCTGGATGACGCAGCTGCGCTGGAATTCGGCAGCTGGCTGCAGCATGAGTGTGGACTGAGCCAACTTGGTGCGTGGCAATCAAGTCAGCATGTTATGGGGCGATCGTTTTACGTGGCGTGCCTGTGCAGAGGCAGGTCAGCTGTGGCAGGTCGTGTGCAGCAGTCGCCTTGTGCTGCGCACCGACATGCGTGCTTGCGGCTGTTGCCACCCTGCAGATGACGTGCTGAAGTTCCTGGTGCGCTCGCCGGACTTGCTGCAAGCAGATAAAGCAGCGAACTGTCGCGCAGTGATGGGCTTGCTGAGTCAGCAGCTGCAGGCTGGCAGCCAGGACCTGCGTCGCTTCCTGCTCAGGAGCAAACCACTGCCAACGGTGTGTACACCAAAACCGGTGCTGCGCTGCAAGCGCGCAAACACCCACCTTGCCCGCTTGCTCTGCACCTCGACCAGCTTCTTGCTGGCTGGCACATGATCCCCAGCTCGCCGCCTCATGCCGCCGGTGTCGGCAGTTGCAACCAAGGCAGTGTCGCCTGCTGCTGCAGCTTGCTCCCGGCCAAGTATCGGGCACACTTCAGCTGCTGCTGACCATGCGGTGGGAGCCGGGACAACTGCTGCAGCTGGTCAGGAGCCATGAACGCCTGCTGACCGTGCCAGCCGCCACGCTGGGCACGCGGTTTGCGTTCCTGGTAAGCCAGCAGCAGGTGGTGGCTGCATGAGGGGCAGCCGCTGCATGCTGTGCTGTTTGTGGAGGGTGAGCATGGTGGTGCTTGCCTGTGGTGGCGGCGACCATTGAGCTGTGCCAGGGCGGCTGCATGGCTGCAGATGGGCTGGTGACCAGCCCTGTTCCGATCATGCTCGTCACGCCCGTCGCTGCAGGTGGGGCTGGGCCTGGGATCTCAGCACATTGCAGTGATGCTGCAGCGTCAGCCATGGTGGGTGCTTCGCCCGCTGCGGCACATTTCCACCAACTGGCAGTTTGCACAGCAGGAGCTGAAGGTGAGACTGCGTTGCGCAGAGGGCGGTGCAGCAGTGTTGGCGTTCGCGCGCCCGTCACCACCCCGGTCACTGCCCCACTATCACTGTCGACAGGCCACGACTGACAGGCGTGCATTGCTGTGGTGTGCACGTGCAGGCGGGCCCAGCTGACCTGGTGCACTGCCCGGAGCTCCTGGAGCTCAGCCTCATGCAGGTGCTGGGGCCTCGCCTGGCCTTTGCGAAAAAGAAGCGCATCAAGGTGGGTGGCGCCTGCGGCCATGATCCACTGCGAGGTGCACGGAGCTGTGCCTGGACCCCTGCAGACCTGGACAGCAGCAGCAGCAGCAGCTTCAAGATGATGCAGGGCATGGCTTCGCCTCCCAGATGTTCGCCTGCACCCACCTGCCCACCGTGCAGATGCTGCTGCCCTCCGACACGCTCGGCCTGCAAATCCTGCCGTCGCGGAAGGACTGGCGTGAGCACCGGATGGTGCCTCTGCAGTTCTGGCTGGTGGGTTGCCGCTGCTTCCTGGTCTCTGAGCTGGGTGCATGCACCTGTGGCTGGCTGGTGTGGGGCTGCAGTAGTCTAGTGTTGTGGGGCTGCAGTCGGCGCGTGCGAAGCAGCTGCACAACAGCACATACGTGCTATGCGCATGCAGCCCCAGCCAGCGGTGCTGCTCGCCTCCCGTTGTGACGCAGTCGGCTGGGCCGACTGTCATGTGCTCCACCATGGGTCTGGAGCTGGACGAGTACAAGCGCTACCAGCGAGCCTGGCTGCTCACCACCGGGGAGAAGTGGGTCAAGGTGCTCAACGGCGAAGAGCCGCAGGGCGCGCTGCAGCAGCAGGCAGCAGCCCGGCGAGCGGCTGCAGCCAAGGCAGGGGCTAGCAGCGCACCGCCAGCACCCACCTCCAGCGAGCTCCTGCTGGACAAGGTGTAAACGGTTCCTTCTGAGTAAAATGGGCCCATTACCTTGAACTGGTCCCGCTGCTTCATCTTTTTCGTGATGCAGTTGCTTGGCCACAGAAGTTCGCGGCGGCTACCTGGAGAGCACCACGGAGATAGGTGACCCCCAGCGGCCTGAAAGTTATTTTGTTCTCTCAGGACGCCTGAGGAGGAGTCAGTGTTGCGGAGCGGGCCAAAACCGAGCCAGGTTGAGAGCGCTGCGCCGGGTTCTTGAGAGCGCTGCGCGCACAGTCAGCCGACCAAGATCAAGACGAGAAAAGAACTAGTAACTGCAGCATCATGGCTTGGATGGGCAGCCTTCGTTGCGAGGGTGAGTGGCGTTTCTGCCCTCGTCCGCGCTGTGGACACTCAGAGGACTCAGAGGACACTCTTGCACTCAGTACTTGGACCACAGTGGCCTGGCATCTCTCTCCCTTGGACGCGCGGCACGGTGGCGAACAACGAAGGCACGGGATGCCCTCGCTCTTGCCGCAGGCAACCTGCTCTCACAAGCCCTCGTCTGCCTGCTGCTGCTGAGCATGCTGGCTGCTGGTGGTGACGCGCAGCTGACGTCTGCAGCTGGTGAGCAGATCTGTGCAGTCGGCTGAGGCAACGTGGCCTGCCCTTGGCTGCGCCAGCGGGGTGTCGCTCAGCGGGGCCAGCGGCACCGCCGCGGGTGACCATGCTCCCCCACCACAGCAGCACATCCTCAGCGCCTGCACTGCATCGGTTGCTGGTGCCCTGCGAACGTCACCCAAGCTTCATGCAGTACACGGACTGCCAATTGCATTCCCTGCACGACCGCGCGTGTGCCCTTGCTGCCGGTTGCCGTCGCTTGGTTGCGCAGCCAGCACCACCACCCCTGCCGGCAGCAAGGACAAGCCGCAGGTGCCCAAGACTCCCCTGGACCTGAAACATGTCAAGGCAGGGGTGAGGCCACTGCCATGGGTGAAAGCAGCACCAAATCGTTCGAACCCATCACGACCTACAACTCGTGGGCAGACTGAGAGCAACAAAGCACAGAAGCAGAAACAGTGGGGAGCGCAGAGGCCCGCAGCGCACCTCAGTGCGTGGCTCGCGTTCATCCCCCCGGCCCGGCCACATGGTTGCTGCAGGGTGAGGCGATCTTCCTGAAGTTGATGAGCAGTAAGATGGGCCTGGCCCTCCTGCGCAAGCTGGGTGGGTGGCAAGGCAGCGAGCTGACCGACCCAGATGCCGGGGCACCTGCTGTGCTGGGGCACCTGCTGTACATGCGGCCAGCGACAGCAGTCCTGCCGCCCCCGAGGTGCCAGCTCAGGTTCGCCAAGCTGCCGCAGGTGTTGATGTATGCGGGATTCGCAACGGAGGCTGCAGTGCTGGCGCCACCTGCACCAACACTGCTGGCGGCCGCACGTGCGCCTGCCAGGCTGGCTACACTACCGGCAAGGGTGGCGCCTGCACAGGTGCACGGGCATGCAGGACGTGGCTGCACACTCGGCAGCTGACATGACGCTCGTGGGCTGAAACAGAAAGAGGCCCTACCGACTGCAATCAGGAGTCACACCTGCATGTGCCAGCAGGGTGCCTCACGTGGGAGTAGGGCTGCCTCCCTTACTCCTGCTCCATACTGTGCAGACATCAACGAATGCAGCACCGGCAACGGAGGTTGCAGTGGCGATGCCACGTGCACTAACGTTCCTGGCAGCCGCGTATGCACCTGCAAGACAGGTTTCATCGGCAATGGCCTCATTTGCGCTGGTGAGTGAGTGGGTGCTGTTCGCATGCCTGCTGAACCCACATACAATTGATCACTCGTTGAGCTTGGCTAGCAGGAGGGAGCAGCCAGCAGGGACATGATGATCAATTCATACCTGATGAACCGGAGCGATTGTAGACTGCAGACATTGACTGCACCGGCATGCATCAATTCAGGGCAATTCAGGGCAGATGAAGTCGCCATGCAAACATGTCTTGTGTTTCAGGCGTGAACCCATGCAATGACGGCAACAACGGAGGCTGCAGTGCTGATGCCACCTGCACCTTTGGTGCTGGCAGGCGCACATGCACATGCAAGTCTGGTTTCACTGGCAACGGCTTCGTTTGCGCAGGTGAGTAGGTGTTGGCAGCATGCCTGCTGAGTCCAAGTGCAGCCGCTGGTATGCTTGTTGTGCTGGGCAGCAGGAGGGAGGAGCCGGTGCACTGGGGTGGGCAGCCTCAGAGGCGGTGCACTTGTGCATCTATAGACTCGGTTCCCCTAGCAATCTTGTCCCCCCTACAGCCCCTGTGCAAGCTGTATCTGTGCATAGACCAGGGGTGTGCTGCTCTGCACACCCCTGCAGTCGGGTGCAGTGCGTGCAGTCCAGCGTTCAAAGCGCGCAAAGCGTTCCTAGCGTTCCAAGCGCTCTGTCCGCTCCAATCGTTCTAGCTGTTCAAAGCGTTCAAAGCGTTCAAAGCGTTCAAAGCGAACGTTTTGAACGCTTGCAACGGATGGAACATTGGAGTGGTGCGAACACTTGGAGCGATGTGAACACTTTGAACACCAGCGGTTGACCCGCCGGGCACCCGCCCCCTGTCGGCGCGTTCAAAGCGTGCAAGTTGTTCCAAGCGCTCCAAGTGAACGCTTGGAACGGTATGAACGATTGAACCTCGCCTCTAGTCTACATAAGCCGGGTATCCACACTGCAGACGCGCTCTCGTGCCCGACTCGATACAGCAGGCTGCACACAGACTGCAGGCCCCAGGGTCTCGATCGCTCACTCGCTGCGCTCGTTCGCTCTCTCTACCCTGGGAGCCTGCACTCCCTGTACAGGCTGATAAATCTCGTCGTAGGCACTCGAGACTGCGTCTACAGTGCAATACCTCCCACATATCTTGTTGGGCACTATGAGCATGCATCACGCTGATCAGTAACCTCCACACCAACATGTTGTGAGCTTTCAGCTGTGGTCCATTGCGGCAACAAAAACGGAGGCTGCAGTGGCAAGGCCACCTGCGCCAACATCCCTGAGGGCCACACATGCACCTGCAATCCGGGCTTCACTGGCGATGGCAATGTTTGCACCAGTGAGTGGGCGTTTGCAGCATGCCTGCTGGCTGCACATACATTCGCGGATTACATGCTGCATGCACTTCTGGCTAGCAGAAGGGAAGATCCAGGGACCTAATGCGCTTCTGTTGGTAGACAGCCCCAGCATGCTGGACATTGGGGCAAAACGTCGCGTCGCATGCCAACGTGTTCTGTGTCTGTGCACTGCGCCCTGGCAGGTGTGAACCCATGCAACAGCAACAACGGAGGCTGCAGCAGTGATGCTGACTGCAGCTTCGTCGGTGGCGCCCGCAAGTGCACATGCAAGGCAGGCTTCACTGGCAACGGTCAGACTTGCGCAGGTGAGTGGGTGTTGGCAGCATGCCTGCTCAGCCCACGCATGATGCCCGCGTGATGATCGCTGTGCCTGGCTAGCAAGAGGGAGGAGCCGGTGCACATGTCGCGTTGAGCACCACGAACATGCATCACTCGCATCACGCTGCTCAACAACCTCCAACCAACACGTCCTGCGTCTTGCAGCTGTGGTCCATTGCGGCAGCAACAACGGAGGCTGCAGCGGGAATGCCACGTGCACCAACATTCCTGAGGGCCACAGATGTGCCTGCAATCCGGGCTTCGTGGGCGATGGCAACACTTGCACACGTGAGTGGGCGGTGGTCGCATGTCGTGTCTGCTCCAGGCTTCCGAGTCCCCGTGTTGCTTGCGCTTGGCTAGCAGGGCGGTGGGGGCAGAGGACTGCTGCACTTCATCAGGCAGACAGCACCAGCACGCATTAATCAACC
>Ga0315908_10001024_pt1 | contig 21566 bp, 4 predicted proteins | sample LakEriMetagenome_12_FD_203520 | JGI IMG/M metagenome (GOLD analysis project Ga0315908, IMG submission 203520) | Freshwater fungal communities from buoy surface, Lake Erie, Ohio, United States - Buoy 4 MA124 | ecosystem: Environmental > Aquatic > Freshwater > Lake > Lake biofilm | place: USA...
TTTTTAGTATTTTCGATGAATAAAAAAAATTAAAATTTATAGATTTTAATTCTTAAATTATTTAAGCTAATAAATTAAAGATTATTAATAACAAAAATAACAATAAAAATATAATAATAAACTTAAAAAATAAAAATAAATTTTTGATTAAAAAAAAATAGTAAGACTATATTGATAATTCTAAATTTAAAAATGTTTCAAAAATATTTTAAGACAGTTAATGAAACCGTGCATTAATTTAAAATTATAATCAATTTATAGATATAAAGAAGTTAGATTATTTGAATTAAGAAATCAAATCATAATAAAATTTAATGAAAATTTGATATAATTTTTTTTAAGAAAGTTAAAATTAAGAATAATTAATTTAGAATTTAAATATTAATGTTAAGTAAGAAATAAAAATTAATTTTTAATGTCAAAAAAAATTAAAATTAGTATAAAATAATATAAATAATCAATTGTAAAACACTAATAATATGTAAGAGTATAATCTTATATAAAAAGATTTAACAAATAATATAATTTTTGATAGACCTGGATTTACTTAATTTTTGAATAGTTCTGATTAAAAAATCAAGAAAAATAAAACTATTTTAAGTTTGGAATTAGTTAATCATAAAAATCAAATATAATATAAAAACAATAAATATTTTATTTGAAATTTTTATAATCATAAATAAAAATATAAATAAATGTTGGATTAAAAATAAAATATAATAAAATTTAGAATATAATAAATCAATTAAGTATTTTATTGAGATTATTATTAATCCATTCTCCAATATAGACTTACTGCTCTCCAGTTATATTTGTATTATAAGTTCCTGTGCCATGTATTTAGTCATCCAAAAAGAAACCTTCAAAAGTATCTCCATTTACAAAAAATATTTTGCCTCTGCCATTCTTCATATTAGATTTAAATTACCCTTCATAAATTTACTAGTCTCTAAATTATTATTTTCCTATTCCTTCTTTACTATCCTTCACAAAATTTCCATTATAAATTTCTCCAGTGCTATAAGTATATTTTCCTTCTCCTTACATTTAATCCTTTATGAATTAACCTTCATAAATATCTCCATTTACAAATTTGTAAACTCCAAATCCATGTTTTAAATTGCAATGGTAATTTCCTTCATATATATCTCCATTACTATATCTATAAAGTTATTTTAAATAATAATAATAATTGTAAATTGATTATATATATGATTATAATAATAAAGACATGGATAATAATAAATATAATGAGAAAATGATAATACTTATATTTGCCGTATCCCTACCTGATTCCATTTGAAAAATTTCCATCATAAATATCACCATTAGCATACTTAAAAACTGCTTTTCCTGCCAACTAATCTTCATCCCAATTGCCAGTAACCTTAGCCCCAGAAGGATAACTCATGACTCCATTTCCACTTTTTTTCCCTTCCTTCCATTATCCTTCATATTACTCCCCGAAAGCATACACATATTTCCCCACCCCATCCTTATCATTATGCTTCCAATCTCCATTGTACTTTTCATTTGATATTATTGAAGTATACTCTCCCTTCCCATTTTTTCAATCATCAGACCAATGTCCTTTGTATATATTCCCATTAATGTATACGTATTGTCCCATTCCCTATTTTTATTATTATTATTATTACTATTATTATTATTCATAATTAAATTTCTATATTTAGTTTTATTTTACGTGCTTTACTCCTTGTTATAATTACCCTTCGTATCTTTCTCCATTAGCAAATAAGTAAATTCCGTTTCCGTCAAATTTATCTTCTTTCCAATCTCCTAAATAAACGTCATTATTTGTGTAATAATAAATTCCTTTCCCTTCTTTTATATCTGTATTTTTTAATAACGTTCCTTCATATTTACTTCCATCTTTGTAATTTTTACTTACTATATTTTTTTTTAATTCATTCTTATTTTTAGTATTTCATAAAAAATCTTGTTCAAATTTAGATATTATTTCTTCTCTTTCTTGTAACATTTTTTCGCGTAAATTTTCTATAGAACCATTCATTTATTTTAATTTATATTTTTAAAATATTTAAATAATAATATATAGAATTTTAAATTATTCTGATGTTATAATAAATGATATAATTTTTTACTCTATATAATTAAAATTACAAATATTATTTTGATTTTATTGATATTTATATTATATTTATTTTAAAAATATACTAATTAAAAAATTTATGGGGTGTAAAAATGGTCATGTTTATTCTGCAACTTAATAAATCAAAAATAATGAAAATGAAAAATAAGATAAAAATATTTAAATAGTCTAATAGGAATAAAATTAATAAAATAATTTGTAAAACATAAATAAAGTTATCGACAATATATAAATAACTGACTAATAGTAAGAATATAAAGAAAAGACTGATAAAATATAATTAAACCACGTTATATTAATGGAATAAGAGTAAAAATTTGAAACAAACTAAGAAGAAGATATTTAAAAATAAGAATAAGTATTAAACAGCTTAACACCATTTTAAGTAAAAATAATTCCTTCTTCCCAAAATTAAAAAGGCACAGTAATATTTCTTCATGGTTATACAAGTGATAATCTGTACTCAGAAATATTTATGAATTAAATAAAAGATGAATTATCATCAATAAAATTTATTTTACCTTAAGCAAACAAAATTAAACAAACCTTAGAAAAAGGCAAGAAAAAAATAGCATGGTTTGATATAATAGAAGATTATGGTAAAGAAGAATTTCCTCCGATTCATAAGAATCAAAGTTGAGAATACATTAAGAAAATAATAGATTATGAGATTAATCTGGGTATTGATAGTGAAAAGATAATTGTGGCAGGACATAGTTAAGGAGGTGCTATGAGTTTTTATACTGGAATGAATTATGAGAAAAAGCTGGGTGGAATTGCTATTTTATGTGGATATTTCTCTGATTCTTGGAAACTCGATAGTTTTTTGGATTAGAGTAACAAGAATACAAAAATAATGTGTGTTCATGGCAAAAGGGATTAGGTTGTTAACATTGATACTTTAATAGATAGTTTGGAGTATACTTAAAGTTTTGGAATTGATGTTATTTTGAAAATTCATAATAGCAGTGAGCATAATTTAACACATTTTTATTTGTATGATTTCCTTGAATTTGTTAAATAGTAAATTTATTGATTTTTTTATTAATTTTTATATTATCATTGAAATAAATAAAATTATGAAATAATAATATTTTGAAATAGTAAGTGAATGAAGAAAAAGATGAATGTTATAAAATTATTAAAATTCACATTAATAAATCTATAGAAAAAGAATAAACATATGTAAGCAAATTAATAAAAATAAAATTCAATCTATTTAATTATATGAAAAATGTGTATATTAAATTTTTAAGAATAATAATCATAAAATATTTTTTTTAATAAGTTAAAGAAATTAATTTTAAAATTTATTAAAAGAAAAATTAAAAAAAAATTATATTTTTCATGATATTTATATCTAATTTTAAATTATTGAGTATTAGAAATTATGTTTAAAATATGGAGTAAAAGAATATAAAATTTTTAACTTACCATAATTAATAGATATAATAGAAATAAATAAAAAGTATATGTAAGAAAAATAATAGATGAGATATAAAAGAATAGTATTTAAATAAAGTTTTATAGATAGTTTTTAAAAATAAAATAAATTTTAATTTTATTTAAATTAAAATTAGTCCTAAATAAAAATCCCATGAATTAGATTATTTGGATATCGCTAATAAATTTTTTGATAAATTATGAAAAGAATATATTGAAATATATTTTAAATTTAAATATAGTAGTAAAAAGACATTTTTAATGAATTCTTTACTGAAATTAATAGAATATTTGGAAAAAAAGATGATCAAAATTAAATTAATAATAATACTAACAAATATAAAAATTTTAAAATTAACAAGCTATATTAATTATTATACAAAGGAATATTTTATTTACTTATTAAATAATAAATGTATGTTTATAATTTTTTTAAAATGAATCTTATAAATAATTTAAATAATGATTTAAGATAATAAAAAGTTAAAAATTCTGAAAATATTAAAAATATGATCTAATTATTAGAGAACTAAGTTTAAATAAACAAGAAATTTAACAATTTAGAAAATAATTAAAATTATGCATTTTATTTAAAAATTTAAACTTAAATAGTGAAAATTCAAACTAAACATTAAAATTTTGAAAAAATAAATATTCGAAAAAAATATAAAGTTAAGAAAATATTGAATAAAACTTATTTTATGCAATCGTTGATTTTATAGATATTTCAGGAAAAAAAAAATAATATTATCTTATAATAATTTTTGCATTGTATAATTTAAAAATGGTTAATAAAATAATAAATATTAATTATTGATATAATAAAAGTGTAATTAATAAAAAAATAAAAATATTATGAAAAATTTGAAAGTAATTTTCCAAAATTAATAAAATTTTCAGGAATTTTTTAGTAATTTTTTAGTAATTTTCCAAAATTACTAAAATTTTCAGGAATTTTTTAATAAATAAATAATTTATTAAATAATTATAGAATATAGTATAAAATTTAAGATGAATTTTTATTTTAATAGTAAACAATAAATTAATTATTAAAATTTAAATAATAAATTAAGTTAATATAAATAATAATAAAAATTAAAAAAAATTAGAAAAAATATTTATTAAGTAGAATCTTAAAATAATTTAGGAGATGCATATATTGAAAAGGACAACATGATATAGCAATTCAAAATATAAATATCAAATTTTTAAATAAAATAATCTATATTTAGTTATTTCATTTAATAATTTAGGAAAAATACATTATAGAAAAAGAAAAGTTAAAATAAATATTAAATTTTGGTTTAAATTATCATCAAGAATCCAGAAATAGCTTCTTCATTTTCAATAATCTATCAAATACATATATGCTAAAGGATAATATGATCTTATAATAGAGTATTATTAAAATGAATTGTTAATACAAATATCAATTATTTTATAAATCATCTAGATGTAGCTTTTTTGTTTGATTAATCTGATCTTGCATATTAAGCTAAAAGATTATATAATGAAGTAAATAAAATTATTTTAATTGTAATCATATTTTTAAATAATGATTTTATTTTAATCTTTATTAATAAAATTATAAATTTTAATTTTTATTTGTTATTTAATAATCAAATAATTATAAATTTTATTAATTTAATAAAATTAAAAATTGACGAATGAGAAAATATAATTAAATATATTAGATTATATCAATAAAAATAAAATAATCAAAGTATATAACTTATTTAATCTAACTCCTTTTAAGAATAGTATTATAAATTTTATTTTATAAGAATTTAAACCTAGCTCTTAATGCTGTTTTATTAATTATTAAATTATTATTTATTTTAATTAATATAATTTGCTAAATCAAATAATGATTGAATTTCAAAAATATTAAGTTTATTATTAATTTTATAATTAAAACTATTTTGTATTTTTTTAATTATATTAACATTAGTTAGTTCTTATTTGTATTTATTATTAAAAAGCTATTTTATATCACTTATTTCTAAATTTTTTGCTTATATTATTTATTTTATCATAAACTCTTAAATATTTATTATTTCAGAAACACTTTTATTATTTAATATTTTGTTTTCAATTATCAAATCTGTTAAATACAATAATTAACAAATATTTTTAATGTTCATTTATTAATGTTTAACTTACAAATACTCCTTTTTATAATAAATGAAACAATTTTACAATTTATAAAAAAATAAAAATATTTTAATACTTCTAAATCTTAAAGTATAATGTCATCTAATATTATATTAATCATGTTTTTATCTAAATTAATCTAGGCTAGAATTTGATATAATTTTGATTTCCTATTTTAATTCATTTATAACAAGTTTTTTCTTAAACTTTAATTTAAGAGTAAAGCCAATTCTTCATCTATTTATACATATTTAAATATTTAAAATATTTAATCAATCTCAAATTTCATTTTATTGTTCTTAATAAATTACAAAATCTCTATTTAATATTAATCTTTTTATTCATTATTACAACTCAATTCTTTTATTAGTAATAAATAATAAACATATTATTCTATAATTTAATATTATTAATTTACCAATCAAAACTTAATCATATGAAATAGCTTCCCTTAAATGTTAATTAAATTCAATTATTCTTTTAATCAAAATATCAAAAATTTCTTTATTTATAAATATTTTTTATTAAAAATAAATTAAAATTAAGAAAAAATTCTTATTTCCTAAATATTTTATGTCTTTTTACATTTAATTAATAAATTTTTCTATAAATTCTTAATAATTTCCATATTTTGTGTTTTTAATCCTTACTATTATTAAAGTATAAAAAATATCAATCATATTATTGTTAATTATCAAATTATAAAATATAAATATGTCTTTTTCTTGTATAATTTCTAATTATTATAATTCAAGCATGCAATTTTGTATTATCATTAAATCATTTTTTTTTTCTTTTTTTTAAAGAATAAAAATTTAATTATATTAATAATTTAAAATTTGAAAAATATTATGACCTAGCTCTTATATTTCAATTTAATTTAAATTAGCTTTTATAATTAAAACAATCAACTTATATATTTCTCTTATTTGGCATTATTTCAATAAATTTTTATCATTTTAAATATTCTTAATTATAATTTTTATAAATTATAAATTTTTGTCATAAGTCATTTACAAGAAATCTTATTAGTTATTAGAAATTTAATAAACAATAGATATTTGCTATTCTATGATGAGTTCACTAAATTTTTTGAATATAGAGCCAACCAATATATCTAAAATCATTTTCTTTTTTTAGCTTAATTTTTTTAAGGGCTATTTATCTCCTTAAAATACAAAGAATATAAAGAAAAGTTGTTTAGAATTTAAAGTTTCTATTTAATCTTCAAGTTAATCAAAAATGATATCCCAAAGCTATGTATTTACATAATTTAAAGAATCAAAAGCGTAAATTGCTTGCAAAACTTAATTTTTATCTAATTTATTTTTGTTACTCAATTCAATATATCTTTCCTATATTTATTTTATTAAATCTTTTGTTTTATTTAAATTGAATACTTTTATGCAATCTATTATAATACACATTTCTTATATATTTTAAAACTTTTTTAATTCATTAATTTTTTAATTTATTTCATATTATTATTCTATTAATTATTTTTATTCATAGTTTTTTTTTATTTAACAAATTATCTATAAAAAGCTAAAAAAATCTTATCTATTATCAAAGTTATTAATATTTTGTATTAATTAATTATTTACACTTTAAAAAAAATTCTTTTCATTTTTAATTACAAAAGGATTAATACCTAATAATAATCTTAAATCTTAAAATATTTTTTTATAATTTGATTAGGAGATTTAGCTTATGTTAATAAGGATATCCTTTTTAAGTTTATTAATTTGATTCATAATTTATATTTAATAATTAATTCAAATATAAATTATTTATAGTTTTATATTAATTATTGAAAATATAAATTTGAATATAATTATATATGGACGAAGAAAACGAGTAATTTTAAATTTTACACGAAATTATTTTGTAGCATGAAATAAAAGAAATGTTTTGGAGTGAAAATATGGACTTATTAGGAATTATTTATAATAAAACAAATGGATTAGAGATATTTAGAATAAATCAGAAAATATAATTAATACTTAAATTACAGAATAATAAATAAATAATAAAATCAATTTTCAGTCCTGACAGTAAATATAAATTAATATTTAAGCAAAAAGATTATTTTATATGACTGAGGAAAGAATGCTTAGTGTGATAAATATGGAAACAAATTTAAACATTTATAATTTAAAATTGGATAGTAACTAAATAGACAACATTTATATGTTTAATTACGATATTTTCAAATATAAAAAAAATATTCTAAGTAAAAAGAGTATTTTAAGTAGTTTCTTTAATAAATAATCTCCATATGGAACTCATGATAAATCCATCATAAATTAGCTTAATTATTATGAAAATTTTGATTAGTAATTTACACTCATTATTTTTAACGATAATTAAAATAATGTCTAATTTAAGTAATTATTATTATTTATTTTAGTATTGAAGGTATTTATAATCTTACAAATTTTAATTTACGCGATAAAATTTAAAATTAATAAAATGAGTGTCGATTGCAAATAATGAAGATATTTTCAAGCGATTAAAATAATATTCTTAATATAATAACTAAAAATTCATATTAATAAAATACATTATATCTAACACAATTAGAAACTAATATTCTAGGGTACTTCAAATAAAATATCTGTGAAATATCTTTTAATTTAGCTTATTTTAGAGATTTATTTGAATTTTTAATTGATTCAATCAAAGTTTTTAGTAATTTATTAGAAGAAACTAAAAAAACTTTCAAAAGATTTACTTTATATTTAGAAGAATCTCTTGAAAAAAACAAATAAAATTAAAAAAGCCAATAAGTTCTTCTAAATTATTTAAGAGAAGGAATTTAAATTGAAGAATTATCGAAATACTTTCGAGATTATTTGTTTAATTCAAAAAAAGTGACAGAATTATAAAAGATAAATAAACAATAAATAAATGATTTATTATACTTAATTAATGAAAGTATGTAAAATGTAGTCTAGAGAATGAACATATTAATTTCTAATGTTGAAATAAATTAAGAATATTAATCAAATATCTTCAATTTAGATTTAGACTTAATTCAATTAATTAAATAATCATTAAATAAAATTTATAAATCATTTGAAAAAATAAAAAATTAATCTATGATTTCTAAGTATCACGTCAATAATTTTACTATTTGGATTGAAAGGATTATTTAAAGATTTTGTTAAGACATGGAAAACGAACAAGATAGTTATAAAAAAGATAGCTAAGATTTTAATTTAAAAGATATTTTTTAATTTTTAGAAGATCCTGATCTGTTTACTTTTAAAAACATTTAAAAGTATTTTGATTAGACTGATATTTAAGAAATTAACAAAAAAGATAATTTTCTAATTGATTAAAAAGAATATCAAAATTAAGAATAAAATGAAAAAATAAAATAAATATTTGAATTAATAAGCGATTAAATAAATAAAGAAAATTTTTAGAATATATAAAATGACATTTTATAAAATAAAAAAAATTAAAAATTAAGTGTCAACTAAGAAATTATTTAAATTTAAAAAAATTTAAATTAATTAATAGAAAAAATATAAAAATAAATAAGTAATAATTTAAAAGCAAAAAATAATTTATTTCTAGGTTAATTATACAATATTTAATAAAATGATTAATTGGTATAAATTTCTAATTAAAAATATATAACTGACATTTTCCATGTCACTTTTATTGATTAAAATGCTTAAATAAATTGTATTCAAATTAAAAATAACTAAATAATAAAAAAATTTTAAATTTATTAAGATTATTAAAACATTTTTGAGCTTGGAGGATTAGTTGATAATAATTAATTTTAGATAAATATGATTATTTAATAAAACAAAGAATAATTTAAGCTATAATAGCTAGACTTAAGTGACGAATAAAATCCATAATTAATAAAAGAATATGATTTTTAAAATTAAAATATTTACTTATTAAAAAACTCATTAAGAGGTATATCTTTTTAATAATTTAAGGTTTTATCTCCTTAATCAAAAAACAAAATTAACTTATCATATTAGAATGAATTTATTTATAAATATAATATTTTTAATTAACAATTATAAATAAAATGAATTCAATTTTAAAATAATTATTTAAATTAAATTTATTTATTTTATTTATTTGTATGAATTATATAAATAAAATATAATATCAGAATTATCTTTTATTATCAATAATAAAGATAAATTCAAAATAAAATTAAAATTTTTAAAATAATATTATTTTATATTAAAAAATAAATATTGAATAAAAATTAAAATGTAAGAATAAAAAGTAAGGAGTAAAAGTGTTAAATTTCCAAAAATAAATCAAGATTAAAATTTTTATTAATAAGCATCACCAAAAGTTGATTTTTAAACTTAAAATATGGAAAAAATATAAAAAATAGCATAATTAAAAAAAATTTAAGAGGATGAAAAAATTAAATAGGAAGAAAAAAAGTTAAAAAAATAGGAAATTTTAAGAAGAAAAATTTTATCTTAAATTTAGGAAAAAAGAAAAATGTGTAATAATGATTTTGAAAATAATTATAAAAATAATGAAAATAATTAGTGTGAAAGTGACTTAATATAGATAAATTAAACGCCTTTAAATAATTCAAATGATTGCATCAAATTATATTAATAAAATACAGAAGATTTGGATAAACAAAAAAAGGATAATAAAAAAAAACATCAAAATGATTATAATATATTTTTGTAAGAATTGTAAAACAAATAATTAGAAAAAAAGCTAAAAGAAGAATAAAAAGAAAAAAAATTAGTATATTAAAATTATATATTTACTTAATCTTTATATTTATAAATTTTTTAATTTATTATAAGCTAAGCTTAAAAGCAAAATTACAATAAAAACTTGGATTAGATAATATAGAGTCAAAAATAAATAAAATTAATGCTGAATCTAATCAAAGACTTTAAGATAATGACACAGACAATAAAGAAAATTTAAGCCAATAAAAAAAGCCAGTCCATAATTCTAATCTAAACAATTTTTTTGAAAGAAACCAAAAGTAAATAAAAACTGAAAATAAGAATTTAAAAGTTATTTATAATAGATAAAAGAGAAACAAATTCAACAAAAATAGAAATAAGAAGAAGAAGAACAAAAAAAGGAGAAAGTAAATAAATAAAAATAAAGATTAGATAAGATAACAGATCCAATAAAAAGTTCAACAAATGTGCAAAGAAAACCAAAAACTTCAAAACAACAATTCAAACTCAAATTCTGAATGTGAGTAATCAATAGAAGAAAATGATGATAAAAACCAACCAAAAATCCGTATTCTTCCATATGAATGCGCATCCCTTGAAGAGTGGAAGAAAAAACAAAGAATTCACCCTCAAACCAAAGTATTTATAATCTCAAAAGGCTACGGCGAATTCCGACGAGCCCTAACTAATCGATCTTGGGTTATGAATCCAGATTTCCCTTCAGAATTATTTGATCTCAAATGGACTCTATTTGAAAAAGATGTGATATATGATAAACTTTAAAAGGATTAAATAGTTAATCATTTTTAGAAGTCAGCTCATATCACTACTAAGGGTGGACTATGTAGGACATTGAAGAGTTCGTTGTGGAATGTTGATGTTCTAGCTGATTAGTTTTTTCCAATTGCTTTTGATTTAAGTTAGGAGGGAGAGTTAGATGAGTTTATTGAACAGTTTAAGTATTCTACAGCTATTGCTATTATGCATAATTATTGTAAGTTGTATTTAAAATATGTAGTTAATGGAGATCATTTTATTTAGTAATAATCTATTAAGAGTTAGGAGTAAATTTAGATAAATTAAATTGATTTAAATAACTAATTAAATCAGTCTCAATTTATAAAGGAACCATAAATTTAGTAAGTTTAGGATTTCTAAAATGAGTCCAAAAACTAATAAGAAATTTCAGACTTTTCTGCTAATGATGTTTAATCATAATAATAAGAATAGCCATAATAAAAATAATTATCATAGGAATAATCTAAACTTTTTATTTAATTGAATGATAAATAAAAATAATATCTAGCTAGTCTTAAAAAGCAAGCTATAATATCTTTATAAATATGTAAAAGAAAAAGGAAAAATTTAGATGATTAGATAGATGAATCTTTTATTTTTGAATAATTAGTAACAGACAAAGAATGGGAAATAATAAATAAAGATGATGCATAAAATAGTATAATAAATGTAAAAAAAATTAAAGAAGAAAATTATTAAATTATACAAGATAAATAAACAGAAAATTAGAACCCAATACAATTATTAAAACAATAACTAAACAACAATAATTAAAATAAACCAAAAGGAAAGAAAAAAGAACACAAAATAAAAATAGAATTAAACATATCAGAAAATGAATTATATGAATAAATAGTTGATGAAATAAAATAATTAGACTAAAGAAACATCAACAATAGTTTAATTAAAGAAGATAACATTTGGATCTTAAAACCTGAAGGTTTATCAAGAGGAAGAGGAATCCGGTGCATAAAAAAACTAATAGAAGTATTAGAACATTTAGATCATAAAGAATCGAAATGGGTAGTTCAAAAATATATTGAAAATCCTTTGATAATTATGAAACGTAAATTCGATATTAGATTATGGGTATTAGTGACTAGCATAAACCCTCTTATTATTTGGACCTACAATTAACCTTATGTCAGATTCTCAGCTAAAAATTATTGTACTGATAGTCTTGATAATAATCTCATTCATTTAACTAATAATTCTATTACTAAAAAGTGTAAGAATGATGGTAAAATAATGGGAAATATGTGGTTTATTGAAGAGTTATAGTAATATTTGATTAAGTTGTACAACCATGATGTTCTTAATAACAATATTATACCGTAGTTTGATTAGATTATTAAGTATGTTTTTAAAAGTGCCTAAGATAAAATTATTCATCGTTAAAATAGTTTTGAATTGTATGGATTTGATTTTATGGTTGATTCTAATTTTAAGGTCTGGCTTATTGAAGTAAATTCATCACCTGCTATGGATTATTCCACAGTAAATTTATTATTATAATATTTATCATTATGTAACTATATTTAATATAATTAAATTTTTATATTTATTATTAGTTTATTTTTATATTTATATATATGATCATCATATTTGATAATATTATTATATATTATTATATTAAAATTTTTAATTTGAAATTAAGCATGTGACTGAAAAACTTGTGAAAGAAGTACTTCAAGATACTGTAAAAGTAATTATTGATTACAATAGTGCAAAAAAGCAAGAGAAAAAAAATATAGATACTGGAAATTTTCGACTTTTATTAAAAGAAAAAACTTTAGATATAAATAATGTTCATAAAGTAGGAGTGTAATTTGAATGTATAGGATTAAATATGAATTAAAATAAGGCTAAGAAAAAGAAATAGTAAGTAAATCTAATAAATATAGGGTGAAATAAAAAATTACTAATCTTATAATTATTATTATAAAATAAAATATGTTCATTTTATTAAGTATGTAAGTTCTTCTAAAGATTATTGACTCTGTAGTTTGCTTAAATTACTTTGATTTTTGTGAATTAAAGTAATTTCTAAGTTATTTTTTTCATTTGTCTTTCTCCAATTTGAATCTGTTTCATCTAAAGAACTATCTAATACATTTTTTCATTCTATCTTTTCTATTTCTTGTTTATTATTATTATTATTATTATTATCATAAAAGTTGTCATTAAAATAATAAAATCTTATATTATAATTATTCTCTGATAATTTTGTTATTCTTGATAATTAATTTTAATCTTTATCATTTATAAAAAAATCATTTTCAATTATCTATTATTTTTATTTCTAAACATTTTATTATTTAGTTTCAAACTAATTTATTTATATTTATTTCTCTTAATTTATTTAACTATTTTCCAATAATAAATAATCATTTATATAATTCTAAGATTTTAAAATTTATTTTTTATTTTCTTAATATTTATTTATATTTTAAACTTTAATTTTATTTTTTATTTATTACTTTTCATTTTTTTTTAAATAATTTAAGAATTAGCTTAATTTAGAAATTATTTTTTAAATTAAATTTTATTTTTTTAATTTTTATAAGTCTATTTAATTTTATTTTTTAAATGCTTTTTTTAATTACTTCATTTTTTAAATTATAAATTAAAAATTAATTTTGATAATATATTTATTATAAGAAATTATAGTTTTTTAACAAATCAATGATATAATAATAGGAAGTCATTATAAATAATATTCTCTCTAAATCTATTTTCAATTAAAATCCAAATTCTAGTAGAAATATTTAAAGTATTTATTTTAACATTATATTATAAAAATTATAGGGTTAGATAAGTTTCTGAACTAAAAATTGAAAAAATTTAGTGATTCTTAAAGTCCTTACAAAAATTAATAATTTGTAGTTAGTAAAAGTTTTAAAAAAAATAAATAATAGTTTACATTAAAAACTGATTCTAGCTTTTAAAATAAAAGTAAAATATTATTAAAATCTGCAAAATAAATTGACTAAGATAAATAATTAAATAAAATACATAATTTTAATGTTCAATAAATGATTTAAGAGCAAAAAAATAAAAATTTTTTTGATGAATTAGTTGATTAAATTTAAATAGAAAAATTAGATAATTTGAATAAATAAATAGAGAAATAATAAAAAATAATTTAATAAATGAAAGAATAGTAAGAAAATTAACAATAAGAAATATAATTATATTATAATTAACTTAAAAATATTACTAATGATGACTAGATATTAAATTTTTCTCATGATTAATTTATATATAATATTTTAAGCATCATTTAAGATAATAAAAGCAAATATTTTTAACAAATATTTAATAAATTTTCTTAAATACTTATTATTATTAATAAATAATTTTAAGAGTAATAATAAATAGTTTAAGATTTAATTAATTTAAATTAATCTAATAAAATTTATGAATTTTTATATGAATAATAAAAAAATGATACATTATAAGCAAAAAAACTTTATGATTCTCTAATTTTTAATACAAAAAATCAAAAATCTTACAAAGATATCTTATAATAAAATATAAAACTAAAAGAATTAATTTAGAATTAAAAAAAAGAATTAAATAGAGTTTTTTAAGTATAGAAAAAAACAAGCAAAATATTATTTGATTTAAGATTAAAATTGCCGGAATTATAAAATATATATTAGATTGATGATATTTATTAAATAGAAAAGACTAAACTAGATTATTAATTAATTTAAAGTGAAGAAGAATAATAATACATTAATTAATCTTAATAGTTTACTAGTTATAATTCAAGTATTCCAAATACAGGGTAAAATCAATAAATAACTTCAAATTCCTTATAAAAAAATAATTAAATTAAATAGGATTTAGTACCAAAACTTAATTTTGAATTAATTACTAATAAAGAATGCTTTCATTAAGAATTTTTAAATAATTATAATGATTTTAGTGAAAGTTGGAAATATGAAACTTAGTAAATGAAAAATAATTGAAAATTAATTTATACTATATTAAAAATATAAATAAATTAATTAAAATTAATAAAAATTGTAATTTAAAGTGTGAAACTTAATATAATTTTATAGAGTAAAAGATTAACTAAAAATTATTATGTTTTTTAATCATAATTAAAAAATTTATTCCAAATAATTTCCTTAATTTTCTATTGTTTAGTTAATTATAAAAATTTTTATTTTTAAAATTTTTATCTGTAATTATATATTTTAATTTAAATAATTATTACTTATCTTTTAGTTTATATATGATATAATTCTTATTTTATAAATAATTATTAATAAAAAGTAAATTATATTAAAAAAATAATCTAACAATATTGATATACTGTGAAATAATATCAGTAAGTAAGTTAAATTTATAAAAATAAAAATGATTTCTTTAATTTTACGAATAATTATTTTTTTATCAATAAAAGTAGATAGAATTTTTGGTTAAATAATTTACATGTCAAACACAAGTAATTGTGGAGTTAATTGTAATGGAAATATTACATTGCCCTATTCAAATTTTATATATGGAATTCATTAAGGATTAGTTTAATATGGAAATTTAAACAATATTACATATTATTTGTTAAGTGATTTCATTATTCAAGACACAGATTTTTAATAAAACTTTACTTAATTTCAGTATGATTAATTTAATAATAGGTAATACATATAATTAAATTTTTAGATATCTAATATTTGATAAACATCATTTTCTGAAAATATATATAAAGCAATTTTATTGTGATTTATTATAAGAAACTGAATGTCTTTTAAAATCATAAATATCTATAAAATCCAAAAACTTTACATTTATTGTTTAAAATTACTTGGAAATAAGAAACATAATTATAAGAGGCAATGATTTAAATATTGTGAACAAATCTAATAACTGTTTTTCAACATCACAAGGATGTTGCTAAATTTAAAACATTTAAGACAAATATGACAAATAATGCGGAATCTTTAATTAATTTATAAATCAAACTTAAAATTCATTTAATTAAAGTTTATAGTTCGGATTATTTACTATGAATCTAAATTCTAGTTTGGTCATTAATCAACTTTAAATTTTAGATTTCAATTCTTTTTACACTAATTAAAGCAATTATTTTTCTAGCTTAATCTAAAATACTTATAATACAACAGACATTACAAATAGATAAATTTAAATAAATAAATTATTCTTTACTAATTCTTATTTTCAAAATGGATTATTAATATCTAATATCTCTGGCGCAAATATTTTGATTACTAATTCTTAATTTGAGAATATTAATCCTGCCTAATTGTATAAAGAATAAGAAAATGCAGTTATCAATATTTTCAATTAACATAATATTTAACTACTAAATATTAATTGTTCAAATTATTTAAGTTATTAAAATTTTATTGAAATTTCTAATAATTCTAATATTTAAATGCAGTTTATTCAGATATATAATGTTAGGCATAATTTTCACTTGTAATATAATATTTTTTTATTTAAATATAATATAATATATTCTAATTTACTTTTAAATTTTGTTATATTTAATATAATAGTATGAAGTTAGAAAGAAATAATATTATGCAAATAAAAGATATAAAAGTTTAAAATATAAGTAGTAATTAATATAATAGTTTATTATATTGTGATAATAATAATACAGTAGATATTTAAAATATTTCTATAATAAATAGTTATTAAACGAGTGATTTCGGTTATGGCACTATGTATTTTAATGAGTATAACTAAATAAAAATAGAGAATGGTATATTTCAGAATATAAGTGGATAAATTAGTCCTAACTTAATCCTGAACAATAAAAACCTAATGAGCATGAACAACATAAATACAAACAATAATTTTGCTAAGAGTCAAGGAGGGAGTTTGATTTACTTAATTAAAAACAACATCGTAATAGTCAATAATTTTGCTAGCAAAAACGATTCCAGTCAAGAAGGTTTAATACTCATGCAAACTAATAATACTTTATAATTTAATTTTATATCTTTTATCAATTCAACTAACACTATTTTCAATCTTGGATATTCTAACAATCTTATTTTGAATAATCTTTAAATTCTATTGTAAAACTTTACCAATTATTAGTTCACTTCTATTTTAATATCTTAATTTTATAACATCATAATTTTCAATAACTCAATTATTTATTAGTTGTATACAATTCCTAATTCTATTCACCTATAATCAAATAATTCTTTAAAACTCATTAACACTTCTATAATAAATCTAATTAATAATTAGAATTATAATTTTATAAAAAATCAGAATTATTTAATAAGTGGTTTAAACTCCAATAATATTTTTATTGATGATTTAATTATAACTAATAATAATGATACACAAGAAAATAATTAAAAATTAATAAAATTATCAAAAGATAATTTCATAACTATCACAAGTTTAAGTTTAAAAAATTCAAAATGTGATTTACCATTGATTAGTTTAATTGATGATAATTAAATTAACATATTTAATTTAAGCTTAATTAACATAACATTACAAAACGGATTCATAATATTAAATTATAAAAATGTTTTATAATTGAATAAAATAGAACTATATAAGATTTAAAATAATTATAAATACGGATTAGTTAGATGTAACTATAACAATACTATTAGTATTAATCAAATGAATGTAAGTGAATTGTAAGGTTAATAGACTATCATAAGTAAAATGTGGATGTTTAATAATCTTTAAATTTAGAATAGTATATTTAATTACACTATCATTTATGATGATTATCCATTAAATAGTTTTGATAACTAAATTATTTAATCAGGTTTTTATAATAACATATTTATAAATTAAACAATATTTTCTTATTATAATCTTACATCATAAACCATTTTTGATGTTACAAATTCTAATTTGATAATTACTTAATCATAATTTATTTTAATTAATCAAACAAAACTCTTTAATATTGATTATTTATCCAATTTAAATCTTACTTAAGTCAATATAAGCATATTCAATAATTAATCTCAAATTAAGATTATTAATTCCTAAGTTTATTTTAACTAAATAAATATTTAATACAATAATTATATCTTTTAAATTCAACTTCTTTATTCAAAATTATTAATAGATCAAAGTAGTTTCAGCAATCCGTTTATAAATTTAATAAACAATTATTAATTATTTAATATTAACTCATCTGATATAAATATAAACAATTCTAAATTTATGAATTTTAATTCTTTGATGAATGGCTCAATTATAAATTCAATAGATAGTTCTATTAATTTACAAAAGTAATTTAATATAATAATAATAATAATAGTTGTTAGTTCAGTAATGTAACAAGTATGAATGGAGCTGTTATTTACAATAAGATTGAAAATCAATTATTATAATTTAGTTTTGAAATTCAAAATAATATTTTTAAAAATATAATAAGCTTAAATTAAGGAGGTGCAATATTTAGTAATTCAAATAAAAATAAGATAAATATAAAAAATAACAACTTTATTAATAACAGTGCATAATAAGGAGGATGTTTATATTTGAATGACAGTGATTAAATAATAATTAATAATAATATATTTTATAACAACTCTGCAATTTAGATTAAATCTAGTAATATAATTAATAATTATAGTTATGGAGGTAGTGTTTTTATAGATGGCAGTATCAATTAACTATTTATTCAAAACAATACTTAAATTAATAATTAAGCAGATATAGGAAAAAATGTTTTTATAAATACGACAAAAAATTATTCTTCTAATTAATTATAATAAGAAGAAATCACTGATAATTAAATTAAATCAGTATCTATATATTCAGATTACATAACCAATATTACTAATTTAAGTAGCTCATAAAATGACTTACAAATATATTATTAAGATTATAAATATTACATCAAAAACATTTAAAGTGGACATAATTATAGTAAATGCTTATTGGGTTTAAAAATATTTGATCAATATAATAATAACATATTAATGAACCAATAAAATTTGTTAAATAACTATCAAATAAACTTAGTATAAATTAGTAATAATTTGAATTTAGATAACAATTTAAGATACAATGAAGTTTTTTTAATTATAGATTAAAATATTTGCATAAAAGGAGTGATTCGAAGATAATAATAATAGATAAAAGGTGAATTTGAATATAGTTTAGTTATAAGATAGGGAGATATAGTATATTAAAATTTAAGAATATAACTTGGTTTTAGGAGTTGTAAGATAGGAGAAAATTAAATAATGGATAATAGTTGTATAAAATGTATTGAGGGGAGTTATTCTACTGAGGATATAATAAGACAGTAAAAATAGTGTAGAATATGTAGTGAAAATTGGAAGATAGAATGTAAGGGAGATTAAATGGTTAGTAAGTAAGGATTTTAGGCAAATTTATAGTGTTTCAATAAAGATGCATGTCTTTCAGAGGGAGTAAAAATATAATTAATAAAAAAATATAAATTTAATATATTAATATAAGATATTAATATAAGATATTAAATAGAATTTAATAATTTTAATAATATAAATATAAAATAGTGTAATATTGGATATAGAGGAGTGCTATGCGTGGAATGCTAAGGAGATTATGGACACATGAGCAAGTATGTCTGCTAGAAGGGGTAAATGCTTTTGATAAATGGGATAATAACAATAATTGTGAAATTAGCATTCTTCTTATACTACCTGTATACATCATACTCAATGGCATATGAATTATACTTAGATGAACCTTAACAAGACCAAAAGGTAAATTCATTCTCATTACTGAAACTATTAGTCAATCATTTCTACTTTTTACTAATATTCATCTATCGACTTCCTGTGCTCTATTCTTAATCTCATCTCCTCTTCATCCATTATCTCACTCTCCCTATTCCCAATTTCTCCCATTATCTCACTCTTTCCTCCTCCTTTTATTATCAATTACATTCTCTCACTAATAAGCCTATTATTCTAATTAAATATTTTATTATTTCAATATTACCAATCTTACTTTTCCTTATTGTTTTGATTCTCTATCTCTTATATTATTCTCTCTCATGTTTCATTAATTTCATGATCAATAAATTTAGACTATCTAAAAATAATGATCATATCAATAGAAAATAAATTGCATTAAAGTATAGATTATGGATGCTATTAATCTGTATTATTTAGATTTAGAGTATCGACATAATAAGCAATAGTGTATTTCTACTCCAAAGGATGAAGATAGATGGCGACTAAGACAGAGTGGCAGGGGAATTGGAAATGATTTATTAAAGTTAGGAACATTTGAGTTTATTATATTGGATAATTATTCCTTGTATTTCCATTTATGGAGTTATAATACCTATATTATCGATTCTGTTCAGTAAGTGGGTCAGTATAAAGAGCAAGTAGCATGAATGTCAAAATGACAAGCAACTTAATTATAGACAGAATGAAGACAATTATAATAAGAATGAAAATTATTAAAAGCAGGGAATTGCCTTTATTATGGATAAATTCATGTTTCCTTAAAATAAAAGAACTTACTAGTGGGACCATCTTGTGTTATTCTATTAAGAGATGCTTATGCTCATTATTGTATTGTTCAATCAAGATCTAAGGGAAGTAATAAATATATCATACTATTTATATTATATATTATATTAAGTATATTATATATAAATTATATTATTTTTATTATGTATATATATTAAATTATATTTAAATTATATGAATATAGAACTAGAGCATGCCTCTTTTGCTTGTGCTGTTGTTACTGCTCTGCTTTCTATTCATCACTCATAACTTAGTCCCTTTCAACCCTTAAAGATTCAACTTTTTAAACCACCTTTAACTTCTCTCTCAAAGAACTCTGATTCTCTCTATCTATATATTTCTCTACGAAATACTTCCTTTTTCTTCTCTCCTCTTTTTCCGATAAAACTATTACATTCATCAAATTATTATCAGGCTTTTTACCTTTCTTGTTAATTTTTATTTCTTTTTAAGAATCACCATTATCTTTATTCAAAATCTTATTGACTTAAATAATATCTCATCTGTTGATAAAAATCTAGCTTTTACTTTTATTAATTATATACAAAAATAAATATCTTACAACCATTTTATTAAACCTATTTTTAATAAGGTACATAAAATAAATATTAATTATTTATATCTTTTTTATTTTAATTAGCTAAATATTCAAAATATAGATTAAAATCAAATAACTGAAGAAAATAATTTGAATAATAGCTTGTAAACTATAAATACTTTGGAAAGTAAAGACGATGAAATTTTAATTGAAAATAAAAATAATGATAGTTTTTATGAAAAAAATGAATTATCATAAGAAATAGAATAGATTTAAAAATAAGAATTAGA